>Ga0209192_10000849_pt1 | contig 27100 bp, 21 predicted proteins | sample ArcticOcean_MG_C_11_FD_187433 | JGI IMG/M metagenome (GOLD analysis project Ga0209192, IMG submission 187433) | Marine microbial communities from western Arctic Ocean - ArcticOcean_MG_CB2_154 (SPAdes) (version 2) | ecosystem: Environmental > Aquatic > Marine > Oceanic | place: Arctic Ocean... | reverse complement strand
TTAAGAATTATGTACATGACATTCCAAGTAATGGTAAAGTAGTTTTATCAGGAATGGGTAAGTGTGGCCAGATTGCACTTAATATAGCAACAACACTGAGTTCTACAGGAACTCCTTCAGTTTATTTACATCCAAGTGAAGCTCAACATGGTGACTTAGGTGTATTATGTAAACATGATGTATTAATTCTTTTATCAAACTCTGGTAAAACTAGAGAGATCATTGAACTAATTACATTGTCTAGAATTTTACAACCAAGTGTCAGAGTTATTGCTATCACCGGAAAAACTGATAGTCCACTTGCCCAAGAATCTGATGTTGTATTACACACTGGAGATTCTGAAGAAATATGCCCGCTTGGATTAACACCTACTATTTCAACAACACTCATGACAGTTATTGGTGATATGCTAGTAGTAGAACTTATGAAGAAAATAGGATTTACAAAAAAGGAATATTCTAAAAGACATCATAGTGGATATTTAGGTCAAAAGAGTAAAGAAGAATAAACATGAAATCACTTGTAGTTATTCCATCTCGCTGGCAATCATCTAGATTTCCAGGAAAACCATTAGAATTAATAGGCGAAAAACCAATGATTCAACATGTTTGGGAAAGAGTATCAAAATCAAATGCTGACGACATCTGGATAGCGACAGATGATCAAAGAATTTTTGATGTTGCGGAATCTTTCGGAGCACAAGTAATGATGACTACTCAATGTGACACTGGAACAGAACGAGTTATTGAAGTTCACCAAACAATTAATAGTGATATTATAGTAAATGTACAGGGTGACGAACCATTTATAAATCCTAAAGATATTAATTTAGTTATAGATTTGATTAAGTCAAATCCTAATCACATAGCAACACTTAAGACAGATCTAATAGACAACGAACTAGAAGATCCCAATACAGTCAAAATTATGTGTACTCAAAACAAAGAGGTTGTGATGTTTACCAGAAATGATACAAAAGGAAAGTCATGGTTTAAACACATTGGTATTTATGGATACTCTTCTACTACACTTGACATGTTGTCTAGAATGACAGCCACAGAAAACTCGATAAATAATACATTAGAGCAATTAACGTGGATGGACAATGATATACACATGATTGCAGATTATACAGAATACAGATCTTTTGGTATAGACACACCTGCAGATTTAGAACGTGCAAATAACTTTTTAAAATTATAACGATGAGACTACCAGCAATTGAACACACTTCCCCATCATTTATTTCTATGTATCAAATAGACGGAGATTTATGTGATAAGATAATAGAAAACTTTAATGATCTTCCAAAACTCACATCTTATGATGAGTTAAGAGGCTATACGAGACTTAGTCACAGTAATTTAGATGCAGATATTTTAGAAGAATATAACAAGAATATTAAACTTGCATTTAAGTCATATATTGAAGAATATCCATGGAGTAATATAATGACATCTGATTGGAGTTTCTTTCCACCATATAACATACAGAAATATGCGCCGGGAGATGCATACAATCCAACACATATTGAAGAAGGTGGACCCAGAAAAGACAAGATCATGCGTAAATTAGCGTTTACAACATATCTCAACGATATCGAAGAAGGTGGAGAAACCGAGTTTATATTACAAGGTGTAAAAGTTAAACCTAAAAAAGGACTTACTATAATTTGGCCAGCTGGTTGGACACATCCACATCATGGCATTCCTGCACCTAAAGAAACCAAGTACATAGCTACTGGTTGGGCAGGATATCATCACAGGAGTTAAATGAAATTTCAAAAATTAACTGGACATCCTACGTTCGAGTTAGCACCGTATGTTAAATCTGTATTAAAACTTCATGAAGGTTTTGATGTTCAGCTTTATCTAGGATGCGATAGTCAAAATAAAGCAATAGACACGGTTTATGCAACAACACTTGTATTTCATATAGCATCTAGTGGGTGTCATGTTATTTATAAGAAAGAACGAGTACCTAAGATACGGGACATGTGGACTAGGTTGTGGAAAGAGACTGAAAATTCATGTGAGGTTGCAATATATCTAAGAGAACACGGAATTGAAGTTTCAACAATAGATATGGATTATAATACTGATCCTACAAAAAAATCAAATAAATTAGTTAAAGCTGCAGTTGGTTATGTGGAATCTTTAGGGTTTAAAGCGAGGTGTAAACCTGATCTTTTGCCTGGAGCATATGCTGCCGATAATATCGTAAACTAATTCATAATGATACATATAATAAATATAATAATCATAAACTAAATTATGTCATTAGCAGACGGATACGAAAACGAAAAGAATAAGAAAGGGAATTCAAAGAAAAAGACTACACCATTTCTAGATGAATTTGGAGAAGACTTAACACTTGCCGCATCAGAAGGTAAATTGGACCCTATTATTGGAAGAGATAAAGAGATATACAGGATATGTCAGATATTAGCTCGAAGAAAAAAGAATAATCCTATAATCTTAGGTGATCCAGGTGTTGGTAAAACAGCAATAGTTGAGGCAATTGCTCAGCGCATTGTTGACAAAAAAGTTGCACGAGTTCTTGTAAACAAAAGACTTATCTCATTGAACATGACTACTATTGTGGCAGGTACAAAATATAGAGGTGAATTTGAAGAGAGAATGAAGAACATTGTAGAAGAACTTAAGAATAATGAAAACGTAATTGTATTTATTGATGAGTTACATACTATTGTGGGTGCAGGTGGAGTTAGCGGTGCATTAGATGCATCTAACATATTGAAACCAGCGCTAGCACGTGGACAAGTACAGTGTATTGGAGCCACTACACTTGATGAGTATAGAGAAAATATAGAAGATGATGGAGCATTAACTCGTAGATTTCAAGAAGTATTTGTAGACGCACCATCTGTTGATGACACAATTGATATATTGATGCGTATCAAACATAATTATGAAGAATATCATTCAGTAGAGTATACACCAGCAGCAATAGAAGCATGTGTTAGAATGAGTGATCGTTATATAAAACAACGTGAACTTCCAGATAAAGCTATTGATTTATTAGATGAAGCGGGTGCTAGAACACATTTATTAGAAGTTAAAATACCATCTAAAATTAAAAACTTAGAAAAGGATGCTGATAATATTAAACTAGATAAGAAAGCTGCAGTTGAAGAACAAGATTATGAATTAGCAGCTAGACTTAGAGATGACCAGATTTCATTAGAAGGTAAAATCATTCAAGAGACTAAACTATGGGAAGATTCACTTAAAAAATCTAAGAGACAAATTGATGTTGAAGATATTGCTGAAACTATTTCTACTCAAACAGGAATACCTGTAAATAAATTAGGAACTGATGATCTTAAGATGATCAGAAACATGGCAAAAGAAATTAAAAAAATGATTATTGGACAAGACACTGCGGTAAATGCATTATGTAATGTTATCAAAAGATCTAGAACAGGTGTTGCTAGTCATAGAAAACCAAGTGGTTCTTTTATGTTCTTAGGCCCAACTGGTGTTGGTAAAACCGAAACAGTAAAAGCATTAGCTGAATACATGTTCGGTGATATTGACGCTATGATTAGAATTGATATGTCAGAATATCAAGAAAAATTTAATGTTAGTAGACTTATAGGTTCTCCTCCAGGTTATGTTGGACACGAAGATGGTGGTCAATTAACTGAAGCAGTGAGACGTAAACCTTATTCAGTAGTTTTGTTTGACGAAATAGAGAAGGCACATCCTGATGTATTCAATACGCTCTTGCAAGTATTAGATGAAGGTCGTTTGACAGATTCAGGTGGTAGAGTAGTTGATTTTACAAATACTATTATCATAATGACATCTAATGTTGGAGCTAGAAAACTAGCAGATTTTGGATCAGGTATTGGATTTTCTAGTACTTCAGCTATTGCTGAAGAGAGTAAAAAAATGGATTCTATTATTAAGAAAGAACTAAAAAACAAATTTAGTCCTGAGTTTTTAAACAGATTAGATGATATTGTATTATTTGATCAATTAGAAAGTAAAGATATTTTAAAAATAGTTCAGATAGAATTAAATCACTTTTCAGAAAGAATGCAACTAGAAGGGTACACATTTAAATTCTCTAAGCCTGCAAAAGATTTCTTAGTAAAAGAAGGATATGATCAAGCATATGGTGCAAGACCAATTAAAAGAGCTATTCAAAAATATGTTGAAGATATTGTAGCAGATGGAATATTAGATCAAGCTTTAGAAAAAGGTCAAGAATATTTAATCACAAAAGAGAAAACTGAAGATAAACTTTTTATCAAATACTAGTATAACTATTATAAATATTAAAGCACATGACCGATTTTTCAAACACATTCCAAGAAGTAATCAGCAACATAGAACAACATGGTGATATTTCTAAACCACGAGATTTAGAAGTTAAAGAACTATTGTTAGCACATTTATCAATTGATCCAAGAAGACCAATTGCTGATTTTAAATCTAGAGCGTTTAATTGGAAATACTTTGCAGGTGAAATGGCATGGTATTTACACAGAGACACAGACGTTGATTATATTGGTCAATATTCTGGCATGTGGAGTACACTGACAAACCCTGGTACAAATGAAATAAACTCAAACTACGGAGCATTAGTTATTAACGATGAACAAATAGGATGGGTAGTAGATTCACTATTAGCAGATAAGAATAGTAGACAAGCTATTATGTTTTTTAATCAACCTAAGTTTCAATTTAAAGGTAATAAAGATTTTGTATGTACAATGTACGGTAATTTCTTTATTAGAAATAACAAATTGAATATGAAAATCCAAATGAGATCAAATGATATATTCTATGGTTTAACATTCGATGCACCGTTCTTTTCATTCTTAATGCAAACTGTTTATTTAATTCTAAAAAAGAATGATCAATATAAAGATTTAGAATTAGGTACATATCATCACTATGCAGACAATATTCATTTTTATGAAAGACACTTTGAACTAGCAAATAAAATAGAGGATTTAGATTTAACAGAAGCTGAAGAAACTTATCTAATCTTAAAGAAACCTCTAGTAGATTATACAAAAAAAGATGGTGTATTCTTAACAGATGAAGGTATTGAGTTTACAAAGAGAATGGATCAAACACAAGGAGCAAAGGGTATTAATTATAAGAACATATTAAAAGATTATTTTACAATTTAAAATGGGAACACCACCAAGAATACATATTGATCCTACGCGCATACTAGCCGATGATTTCGAAAAACTATTAATATCAAAGTATGATATATTTTATAGACGAATCGTAGAATACGTATTGAACGTAGTAGAAAATAAAGAGGTAGATGATTTACTAGCAATTTTAGTAGATGACGAGGGACGAGAATACGACATGGCATTACCAAAAGCTGGATTTCCTAAATCACTAGCAAAGGCAAAAGATTATTTTAGTCTTATAGAAGAGTACGAGACATGTGATTTAATTAAACAAATACAAAAACAAATAAACTAAATGAATTATTACCCAAAGGATAAAGAATTTCAAAGATACGCACAGTCAGAATTCAATGTTAGCGGAACACACCTAGATCTATATAGTAAAGGTGCTGCAAAGCAAGCATCCATGACACCGTATATTTTAGAGGAGAGAGAAATGAGAGTTACGCAAATGGATATCTTTTCAAGATTAATGGCAGACAGATTGCTATGGGTAGCAGGTCCTGTAAACGATGCAATGAGCACAGTTGTACAAGCACAATTAATGTTCCTATCAAGTAACAGCGCTGAAGATATTACAATGCATATCGATTCACCAGGAGGTTCAGTTAAATCTGGATTATCTATGGTAGATGTGATGGAATATATACCATGTGATATACGTACGGTTAATACAGGTATGGCAGCATCTATGGGTTCAGTTCTTTTAGGAGCTGGAACTAAAGGAAAGAGAAGTTCACTAAGGCATTCAACTACAATGTTACATCAATCTTCTGGTGGCTTTAGTGGAAATATTCAAGATGCTGAAGTAGACTGGGCTGAGTGGCAAAAAATTAATGTAGAATTATTTAATTTATTAGGATCATATTGTGGAAAGAAAACCGAGCAAGTTATGAAGGACGCTACCAGAGACTTCTGGTTAAACGCAGAAGAAGCGGTAAAGTATGGTATTATCGACGAAATAATAAAACCCAAGAAAAATTAATATATATAGAGTATGGCTAGTAGACAAAAAACAAGAGAAGTATTTATCGAGCTAATCAATTTACAACTAGAACCGCATGGTAAAACATACGCAGACGTTGTAAATGAGTCTGATTGGTATATGAAATATAATACTACTAGAGAAAAAGAACAGGAGTTTATAACAAACGCTACTAAAATTCTTAAAACTAAATTAAGAATGAGTAAATCAGTAGCTGACAAAGAAATAAGTTGGTTTATATTACAATGGGGATTGACAACTAATAATTCTGAAATAGAATCAGTTTTAGCAAACGACATAATGTCAGAAACTAAGAAACATACCAAAAGACGTACTAAAAAATAATATTAAATTATTATAATATAAAAAAAAGAAGCATTATCTTAAATAATGCTTCTTTTTTTGTTTTACAGGATATGCACTATGATAAATAGAATATGAATCCTATAAATAAAATACCAAATTGGCTCAGTGGAGGTCCACGTGACGAAGAGTATCGTACGTATAAATTAAGAGGAGCTATATCTGAACTACAAAATAAAATAAGTGCAGATATGTTAGTACCTGCATTATTTGAAATTGACGATGTGTTAGATTACTTATATAAGTATGACGCTGTTAAGATGACACAGAATCCAAACCCTATTAATCAAATAGTAGGTGGTTTTGACTTCCCTAACCTAGAAATGGTATTCTCATCAGATGAAGAAATGGACACTGACGACATATTAGATGTGTTACTGGACGAAGCTATTGATAAATATGAAGATTTACATACTATATGTAGAGATAAATGGAGAATTATAGAAGATGGAATTACAGTAAACTATGTACCTGTAAAACCATACTTTATTAATGATGGATTTGTATTTATAAAAACACCAGATAACATGTTACATGTATATCATTTCATAAAACCTAATAAGTATTTTACAAATGATTGGAAGAAATTCAATATGAATCACATGTATAGCGAAAAATGGACTAGTGAAACTTATTTTTCAAGAATAGAAGAGTTAGTTTCTAAAGATTCTGAGAAGATTATAATCAAAGTTGATTGCAAAACAGAGACTATTATAGAAAACAATGCTCTCGCAGTAATCAACCAGAAGATCTTTTATATGTTACATAGAGACTATTCATTTTAAACAAGATATATAAACAAAGAAAAATACAATTAACAATATGCCAACTGTTTCAAATCAAAACATAATCGCAGTATTACCTGAGTTAGCTAGGATCATTAGAGGTCAAGCAAATAGTGTGAAGATATCTTTACACCAAGACTATATTGGTAATCAATTAAACATCGGAGTTACAAACGAAGTTAAAGTAGAATTATATAACACCTCAAACGAGCTAGTTGTTTCTTTTGCTAAATCACTTGGAACGTTAACATATGGTGAAACTAACGGAGAACAAAGAGGTGAAATTAACATTCCACTTACTGCTCAACAAACAGCAGCTCTACCATTTAATACAGAGAACATATCTGGAATATTAAAAGCTAGAATATATGTAACTCTTTTCAATCAAATAGTAGAACTTCCTAGTATTAAATTAGCAAATATATATGACGCTGGTAAAGTAATAGGAGATATAGTTGCAAGTAGGTTTACATTACCAGGTTCGGTATATAAAGTAAAGTCTTTAGCAATCTCAGAAAAACCAGCAGCCGGAGAAATCATAATAAATGATAGCAATCCTTCAGGTGTTACTAAAATTAGAATTGCAATAACAGACGATAAAGGATATAGAAATTCATACTTAGAATCTGTATTAGAAAATAGAATTGATATTAATGGTGTTAAAGTTTCATTATTTTTAACTAACGTAAATAACAATAGTGAATATTCTACATTTGAAATTAAAAGCTGGTCAAGACTGGACGTATTAAATTCAGATTCTAATAATCCTGTTAATAATGACGATAGCGATGCTATTGAATTAATAGTTATAGGTGAAGGTAATTCAAATGTCCCAGGTCAAGTTTACAGAATAGAAGCCGGAGATGAACTTGGTATTTTTACAGAATCATATTCATCACCTCATGGTATTTCAATTACACCAGACGGTCTTGCTAAAATAGACGATATTAATAATATAACATTCAGTGGCGGTGCCATAGTTAATAACACTGGTAACGGTAATTTAGAAGTTGTATTTCCTTCAGTCGTAGTTACTACTTCTGGAACATCAGGTTCTTCAGGAACTGATGGAACTTCAGGAACTGATGGAGTTATTGGAGCACAAGGTATCCAAGGTATTCAAGGTGAAGCTGGAACTTCAGGAATTGACGGAGCACAGGGTGATCAAGGTGAAGCTGGAACTAGTGGAAACGATGGAACATCAGGATATGATGGTTCTTCTGGAGTTGATGGAATACAAGGTGTTTCAGGAATAAACGGTGAAGCTGGAACTTCAGGAGTAAATGGAAGTTCAGGAATTGATGGAAGTTCAGGACTTGATGGAATACAAGGTATTCAAGGTGTTCAAGGTGAGGCTGGAACTTCAGGAATTGACGGTCTAAAAGGTGAAGATGGTGATTCAGCATATAGAGTATATGCAAATGGAGAAGATTTTCCTCTTGGAAAAACAGAATGGTTAGCTACATTAGTAGGTGAGGCTGGAACTTCAGGAATTGATGGAACATCAGGAATAAACGGAACATCAGGTGCCGATGGTATTGATGGTCAAGCTGGAACAAGCGGAGCAGACGGAACATCAGGATTAGATGGTCAAGCAGGAACATCAGGTATTGATGGAACAAACGGTAGTTCAGGAATTGATGGAGTTAAAGGTGATCAAGGTAATCAAGGTGACTCTGGAACATCAGGAATAAACGGAACATCAGGTTCAAATGGAAGTTCAGGAATAGACGGTGAAGCTGGAACTAGTGGAAACGACGGTGAAGCTGGAGTTAAAGGTGAAACAGGTGATCAAGGTGCCGCTGGAACAAGCGGAGTAAACGGAACTTCAGGATTAGACGGAACATCAGGATTTGATGGAACTTCAGGAGTTGACGGAGTTAAAGGTGATCAAGGTGACGCTGGCGCAAATGGAACTTCTGGTACTGATGGAAGCAACGGTAGTTCAGGAATTGATGGAGTTAAAGGTGATCAAGGTATTCAAGGACTGGTTGGCCCAAAGGGTGATCAAGGTGACGCTGGAACTTCAGGTATAAATGGAACTTCAGGTGTTGATGGAAATCACGGAATAGACGGAACATCAGGTTTAAATGGAAATCACGGAACAAGTGGAGTTTCTGGTACTGATGGAACTTCAGGTGTTGATGGAATAAATGGAACTCATGGAAGTTCAGGTATAAATGGAACATCAGGAATTGATGGAACATCAGGTATAAATGGAACTAATGGTAATCAAGGTGACGCTGGAACATCAGGTGTTGATGGAGTTAAAGGTGATCAAGGTGACGCCGGAACTAATGGAACTTCAGGTATAAACGGAACTTCAGGATATGATGGTTCTTCTGGAATTGATGGAACATCAGGTATTGATGGAACTTCAGGAATTGATGGAGTTAAAGGTGATCAAGGTGACGCTGGAACTTCAGGTATAAATGGAACTTCAGGTATAAATGGAACTTCAGGTGTTGATGGAATAAATGGAACTCATGGAACAGACGGTACTTCAGGTACTGACGGTTCTTCAGGAACAGATGGAAGTTCAGGTTCTTCTGGAACAGATGGAATTAAAGGTGATACTGGAAATTCTGGAACAGACGGTACTTCGGGTACAAACGGTGCTGATGGACAACAAGGTGTACAAGGACCAGTCGGTAATGATGGTGCTGATGGCGCTGGAGCAACTGGAAGTTTAGTTGCTTATAGAATTAAAGTAAACATGTTATCTAATAGTATTAACACAACGACACCTATTGCTAACGTATGGTCGCCAGGTGGAACTGAAATATACAACTCAACTGATGGTTGGTCTGTGTCTGGATGGAATATCGCTAGATCAAATAACAACTTAACGCTTACTCATCCATTAGCGAAACCAGTATTAATGGGAACAGCTCAGGGTAGAAATGGTTCAAACTTATTTGTTTCGCAATTCATTGGTAAAAACGCATCTACATTATCTATACAAAATGTCGATGGTAATGCATATGTAATATTCAACGGAGTAACAAGTATTAACACAGGAGCTGCAACAGGCGGAGCGACAGATATTGTTATAACATTTACAGTAGAATCATAAAAAAATAAATATAAAAATGGCTACTAATCAAACAGGAAAACCAACACAATTATTAATATCTAGGGTGATATCTGGAACCACCATGGCTGTCGATACTATACAAGACGTCAATAGTCCATGGTACTTTTATCCACTTACATTTCAAGTGGATCTAGGCGTTCAAATTCAAACATTCTCTGACTTGTCAGTTAATGGTGGATTTTATGACGCAAGTGCAGTTGAAGTAAATGATTGGCTAATTCAACCTTCTGGTAAAGCATATAGAATATCTTCTGTTATATCGATATTGGATGGAGGAGCTACAGCAAGAGTTATTTTAGAAGATACAGATAGTTACGTTTTATTAAACGATTCTTCTATGTCAGGTGCAAATTATCCGGACGAAGAACAAGCGGGTTTATGTATTGAACTAGATAATGAGGGTATTCCTATTATCGCAGGAGTTTCACAAGTATCGGCATCTCTTCCTAATTTAGGATATTGGATCGATGATGCTGTTAGTAGATTTGAAGCTAGTTCTGTATCAGTCGTAAATGCAGTCGGTGTTAACACGGGAATAGATTTAGACAAATCACCTTCAGCAACGATAAACGACGGAGACAGCGCTGGTGTTTCAATAACACATACACCTTTTTCTGATAGTTTAGTTACTATTAAAATAAATGGAATGGAAGTTAACTTATCAGACGGAAATAAATTAAAAGAATGTTACTTTTCTAGAGACGGAGGAAGTTCCTCTGTTTTAATTCAAGATATCATAGCAGGCGACACACTTTATTGGAACGGTTCTATTGCAGGATATCAGTTAGATGGTACTGATGACTTAGATATTTCATACCAAAAATCTAGCTTAGATTAATATATTATAAACTAATTTTTTTAATAAATAAATAAGCGTCCAATATGTAGAAATATATTGGACGTTTTGTATATATAGTACTAAGGAATCAATAATGGTTTCTTGTCCATAAAAATAATAAAACATATACATGGCACAATTAAAAGTAAAACAAATTAGTGATTTCGTAAGCGCAATCTCTAATGTACACAACGGCGTAGCCGGTACACAAACCGCATCAGATATTTCTAATGCTAAATCTGGAGCAATTTCATCTGCATATTCTGCTGATGTAGTAGCACTTTCTTCTGCAAAGTCATATGCTGATCAAGCTGAGGTAGATGCAATAAACTCTGCAGTTTCTTCTGCAGAATCTAAGGATGTTGCAAGAGCTGCAACAGGTGCAACTAACTTATCTAACGCTGTAGCTGTTGAGAAATTAAGAGCTGAAACTGCTGAAGGATTAATCGACGGTAGAGTAACTACTTTATTAGCTGGTAAAACTGAAGCATTAGATACTTTTGGTGAAATTAAGACTTTCATCGATGGTTTAGCTGCTGAAGATGTAACGACTATCGCTGCAATTTCTACTGCTGTTTCTAATGATGTAGTTCACGCTGCTGCAATCTCAACTGGTATATCTGTAGCTATTGATAACGATACACTTGCACAAGGTTATGCTGACACTGCACAAGCTGCTGCTGAAAAAACGGCTGCTGACGCTGCTGCTGAAGCATTAGTAATAGTAGAAGCTGCTGACGTTGCTGCTGCTGAACAAGCTGTAGTTGATGCACAAGCTGTAATTGATTTAGCTGTTGCATTAAGAGCTAGTACTAATTCTTATGCTGATACTGCTGAAGCTGATGCTATTGCATCTGCAAAGTCTTATACTGATGGTTTAGCTAGTAACTATGACGCTAGTGGTTCTGCCGCTGCTGCATTGACTGCTGCTAAATCTGATGCTTCTGCAAAAGATGCTGTTATTCTTTCTACATTGAGAGGTGAAATAGCTGATCTTGGAGCAATTGATAAGTTAGAGCAATTAGCTGGTGGTATTACAGCCGCTGGTTTTAGAGTTGTTGAAGCGATATCTGATGAAAACTTTGATATCTTAGTATTTGTAAACGGTTTACAGATTCACAGATCTTCTGCAACAGTTGATGGTTTCTCAACTTCTAATGGTTCAGATTTCATCGTTACAGGTTTAGGTTATGACTTAGACTCTGAAGATCACGTTGTAGTAATTGGTGCAAGAGCATAAGCTTAAACATTAATTTCTATTAATTTTATTAAAGGCTCGCCCTCACGGGTGGGCCTTTTTTATTAAGTGAATATATAATAAAAATAAACTTATCAAATATGAATATTGGAATTACTGTAAGTTTATCTAAAGAAAACGAGAGTCTTTGGATAAATGGTATCAAATTAAACGCACTGTATCTACTTAAGGCATTGAAAGAAACTGGACATAATGTTTATCTTTTAAATCAAAGCGTAGTTACTGCTCCTTATGAAAATAAGGTTGCATGGGATACTAAAGAGTTTCCTATCCACACATATGCCGATATGTATAAAGAAACTGACCTTATGATATGGTTGGGTGCAACATATGGTGATAACGATATTTTAGATTTTAAGAAAACAGGATCTAATAAAAAGGTAATAAAATACGTTTGTGGTAATAATTACATGAATGATTTAGAGGCATCGATGTATACATCAAAATCAGTTACCTTTCCAGAGTCAACTGGATATAATCAAGAAATAGACGAAGTGTGGTATGTGCCTCAACAAGAGGAAATGAACCGAGAATATTACAGAGTTTTGCATAATTTACCAGCATCTAAAGTTAGACCAGTTCCATTTATATGGGATCCTATATTTTTAGATCAAGAGTCAGCTCGATATCACAATCCAGCAGTATTAGAAAAGAATCTTCCTTTACCGGTTTATAAACCTGGAAAACCAAATAAAGAAAAACAACTAGCATGTTTTGAACCAAACATTGGCGGACAGAAGTGGCATCTTAATTCTCTTTTAATAGTAGAAGATTATTTAAACGCAGGAGGAACATTCGATAAATTAAATATATTATGTGGCGAAAGATTATTAGAAGACAAGTATTATGTTTCAATAATTAAACATACTAATATTTTTAACGTAGATCCTATAAAATTAATCTATTTACCTAGGATGCAAGCTGTTGATGCACTGGCACAATTCACAGACATTGTAGTAGCCCACCAAATAGGTAATCCTCTTAATTACTCATACTTAGACGCGCTCTACCTGCAGTTTCCATTAGTACATAACGCACCTATGCTTAAAGATGCTGGATATTATTATCAAGGAAACTCTATTGGTTCAGGCGCTAGACAACTTAAATTGGCAATTGAAAAACACGATGATATGGTTAAGTGGTATAATCAAAGAAGCGAAAACGTTTTAACTAGATATACAGTGTTTAATGAAGGTTTAATAGAAACATATTCGAAATTAATTGAAAATACAATGGGAATCAAAGATCATAAAATAAGTTCAAACTATGATTGGCAAACAAACCTGTACAAATAATGTCTATTAACGCTAATAAGTTAATATTTAAAAGACTTATCAGGGAATATGAGTTTTTATTAGAAGATTTGGCAGATATAGAATCTGCTGATTCAGAGATAAAAAACGAGTTTATGAAAGCACTGTCAGATATTGACGACGAAGGCGTTTTAGAAACAGAGGAAATGGATAGCATGGCAGATGATTGGTCAAAGAGTATTAAAGAATCTGAGGATTTAGAAAAAGAAACTAATAAACACCCAGATTTTAAAAAACTATTTAGAAAATCAGTAGTTATGTGTCATCCAGATAAATTAGAAAATAATATTGATCAAGAAAAGTTTGATAGATATAAAGAAATATATGAGGATTTAGTAGAAGCTAATGAAACAGAAGATTGGGCTAAATTAATCAGATGCGCTGTAAAGCTAAATATAGAATTACCAGAATCCGCATATGATCAAATAGAATCAATAGAAAAGAGTATAGATAAATTAAAAGAAAAACAGATTAACATATTAAATTCAGCCTCATGGTCTTGGTATAAAACAAGTGCTGGCGAATCTAAAGAGAACATTTTAAAACAACATTTGGATTTTATGAAAATACTCACACAAAAAAAATAAAAAAAATTAAGCAAAGTCTCCCACATAGAACTATAGACCAAGTTTAAGGATATATAATATAACGTAAAAAAGAATAACTCATTCATGTCTCAATTGAAATTAAAACAAATACTTGAATTTTTATCAACTTCACCTGCAAACGGCGAAGTTTTGTCATATAACTCAGGTAGCGGAAAGTACGAAAACTCAGCATTACCAAATACATTTGGTTTACCATATGTGTTTAACACTGCAACTTCAGGATCTGTAGCATCTGGTAAAATAAGATTTGACAATCTAGTTTCTCCATCTACTTTAACTGTAAGTGAAACCACATCTAAATCCAGCTCAGCTGTGGTATCTTTAGATGTTGCAACATTTTCATCTAGTGATAGAAAATCTATTATTGTAATAGCTAAATCTAATGATGGTAATGTTAATAAATCCTTTTATGTAAATAGCGTAATTGCTGGTACTGGCGAAAGAACATTAGAACTAGAACCTATTTCAAGTTCAAATTGGTCTAATATATCAAATGAAGATGATGTCTTTATGTTTATTCAGCCAATTGGTAATGTTGGTACATCAGGAACGGATGGTACATCAGGTGTTAATGGAACATCAGGAACTAATGGTTCTTCAGGTGTAAGCGGATCTTCAGGATCAAGTGGAACTAACGGTACTTCAGGTATTAAAGGAGCACCAGGATTAAATGGAACTTCAGGAACGAACGGTAGTTCAGGTACAAATGGAACTAACGGATCTTCTGGTCAGAATGGAACTAATGGAACATCAGGAACTAATGGTTCTTCTGGAACTAACGGTAGTTCAGGAACTAATGGAACATCCGGTATTAAAGGAGCACCGGGAACAAGCGGTACTGATGGAACTAACGGATCTTCTGGTTCAAGTGGAAGTTCTGGTACTGATGGAAGCTCAGGTTCAAGCGGAGCTGATGGAACGAATACTAATATTAGTGTAACTGAAGTGTCTGTTACAGGCCTTGAGGGAACACCAGTAAGTGTTAGAAATAATGGAGATGAGAATAATGCAGTATTAGAATTCACTATACCAGTGGGTGCTACAGGTTTAAAGGGAGAAAGAGGTATTACTGGAATAAACGGAACATCAGGTTCTTCAGGAACTAACGGTTCTTCAGGAACAAATGGAACATCCGGTATTGATGGAACTGATGGAAGTTCAGGTTCAAGTGGAACTAACGGTACTTCAGGTATTAAAGGAGCTCCAGGAACAAGTGGTACTGGTGGAAGTTCAGGTTCTTCAGGAACGGACGGAACATCAGGAACGAATGGAACATCAGGAACGAACGGAAGTTCAGGAACAGACGGAACATCAGGAACAAATGGTTCTTCAGGAACAGACGGAACATCAGGAACTGATGGAAGTTCAGGTTCTTCAGGAACAAATGGAACTGCTGGAACAGACGGTTCTTCAGGTTCTTCAGGTTCTTCAGGAACAGATGGTACTGGCGGTTCTTCAGGAACGAATGGAACATCAGGAACGAATGGAACATCAGGAACTGATGGAAGTTCAGGTTCTTCAGGTTCTTCAGGAACAGACGGTACTTCAGGTACTGACGGTACTTCAGGAACGGATGGAAGTTCAGGTTCTTCAGGAACAGACGGTACTTCAGGAACAGACGGTTCTTCGGGATCTTCAGGAACAGATGGAACTTCAGGTTCTTCAGGTTCTTCAGGAACAGACGGAACATCAGGAACAAATGGTTCTTCAGGAACAGACGGAACATCAGGAACAAATGGTTCTTCAGGAACAGACGGAACATCAGGAACAAATGGTTCTTCAGGAACAGATGGAACTTCAGGTACTAATGGTACTAATGGAAGTTCAGGTTCTTCAGGAACAGATGGAACTTCAGGTTCTTCAGGTTCTTCAGGAACAAATGGAACTAACGGTACATCTGGTAATGATGGAGCACAAGGTAATCCAGGTTGGGGTGTTTCAATGCAAGGTGAAGTAACGAACATAGTAGATTTACCAACAGTAGGTAATTCTAATGGTGACGCATATATAGTACAAGCAGACGATTCTATATGGATATGGACGCTAGCCGATGGTTGGATGTCAGGTGGTTCTATTCAAGGACCACAAGGTAATGCCGGAACATCAGGAACTGGCGGAAGTTCAGGTTCTTCAGGTTCTTCAGGAACAAATGGTTCTTCTGGAACTAATGGTTCTTCTGGAACTAACGGTACTAATGGAACATCAGGAACGAATGGAACATCAGGAACGAATGGTAGTTCAGGAGTGAATGGTTCTTCTGGAACAGATGGAACATCAGGAACGAACGGTTCTTCTGGGACAGATGGAACATCAGGTTCTTCTGGATCAAGTGGAACAGACGGAACATCAGGAACGAATGGTAGTTCAGGTTCTTCAGGAACAAATGGTTCTTCAGGAACAGACGGAACATCAGGAACTAATGGAACTAATGGAACATCAGGAACGAACGGAAGTTCAGGAACGAATGGAACATCAGGAACGAATGGTTCTTCAGGAACAAATGGTTCTTCAGGAACAGATGGAACTTCAGGTACTAATGGTACTAATGGAACATCAGGAACGAACGGAAGTTCAGGAACGAATGGAACATCAGGAACGAATGGTAGTTCAGGTTCTTCTGGAACAGACGGAACATCAGGTTCTTCTGGAACTAACGGAAGTTCAGGTTCTTCTGGAACTAACGGAACATCAGGAACTAACGGAACATCAGGAACGAACGGAAGTTCAGGAACGAATGGAACATCAGGTATTAAAGGATCACCGGGAACAAGCGGTACTGGTGGAAGTTCAGGTTCATCAGGTAGTTCTGGAACAAGCGGATCTTCAGGATCTTCAGGATCTTCAGGTTTAAAAGGTAATACAGGAACATCTAATGCATACGCAACTGCGATGGACCAACATACAAAAACAGGATCTAATGTAGCTTTAAATCAACTAAGTCTTTTAGGAGGATTAAAGCGTTCACCTGACGTTGTAATTGGCTCAGGCGGAATTTACAATATTGACTTAAACAGTAATGATGTATTTCATGTAAATGTAGCAGGAAACACTGAATTTAATTTAATAAATTCTGGATTAGCTGCCGGCGCATCTGGTATAATAGTAATATATAATCAAGAATCAGTAGTATTCGCACCGTTACCAGCTAATATGAAAACGCCTTCTGGTGCAAACGTTAATTTTGTAACAACACCTGGAGCAACATCTATTATATCATACTATGTAGCAGCGGATGAAAACGTATTATGTAATTACGTTGGTAATTTTGCGTAATCAAACACAATATAATTAAAGAGAAGATATGAAGAATATAGGGTTTTCAAAGATTGACTTCTGGAGTACCGGGAGTGCTAAAAATACAGTTAAAGTAACTGATAAAAATACCACGACTACGTGGAACACTTCAGCATCTACTACTGAAAATAGAAGTACTTCTAGGTCTACAGATAAAGCATTCAATACAAGCCAATCTACTGTAACTAACTGGACAACTTCATGGAATACTAGTCAATCAACGACCACTGCTTGGAATACTTCACAAAGTACTACAACCACGTGGTCAACGAGTAAATCAACAACGACTTCATGGACAACAACATGGTCTACTGATGTAATAACATTCAGAAACACCACTCGTGCCACGAACACTGCTTGGAATACAGTATTAACTACATCATGGACAACCAGTAAATCAACGACGACATATTGGACAACTGCTTGGAATACTTCACAAAGTACTCTGTTACCTGTTGAAACTTCATGGACAACTAGTCAAACTACGTCTAGATCGACAACAACTCTATATGTTACAGAGTGGAGGACTTATTGGAATACTAGTAAATCAACAACAACTGTATGGAGCACTGCTTATACAACAACTTGGTCAACTAGTAAATCAACAACTACAGTTTATAACACAGCTTGGACAACTTACTGGAATACTAGTCAATCAACTAGCCATTCAACTACAACTCTATATACAACAACTTGGTCAACTAGTCAATCAACTAATAGATCAACTAATCATTCAACAACAACTGTATATAATACTAGTCAATCAACCAGTAAATCAACAACGACAACATTTACAACAACGTGGTCAACGTCAAGAGGAACTAATAGATCAACTAATCATTCAACAACAACTAACTGGAATACTAGTAGATCAACTAGACATGATACAACTACGACATATAATACTTCGTGGAATACTAGTAGGTCAACTACAACAACGTATATTACTTATTATCCTACATCTTGGAACACAAGTCAATCTACTACTCATTCAACTACGACAACGTATATTACTAGTAGATCAACTGAGCATTTAACCTCTACTTCATGGACAACTTCGTGGACAACTTCACAGAGTACTAGTCGTTCAACTAATCACAATACAACAACGACATGGTCAACAAGTAGATCAACTAATAAATCAACCACAACGACATATACTACCACGTGGACGACTTCCAGAGGAACTAATCATTCTACTAGTAAGTCAACAACAACAACGTGGTCAACGTCAAGAAGCACTAATCATTCTACTACTACAACATATAACACAACTTGGTCAACTAGTCAATCGACTACTACGACTTGGGTAACTAGTAGAGCGACAACAACTAGCTGGAATACTAGCAAGGCGACAACTACGACATTTAATACTAACCAATCAACTAGTCAATCGACTACTACTACTTGGACAACAACTTGGTCAACTAGTAGAAATACAACCACTACTTGGTCAACTAATAGAGCGACAACAACTAGCTGGAATACTAGTAAGGCGACAACAACTACGTTTAATACTAGCCAATCAACTAGTAAATCAACGACTACGACTTGGACAACAACATGGTCTACTAGTAGAAATACAACTACAAGTTGGAATACTACTAGAAATACAACAACTAGTTGGAATACTAGTAAGGCAACAACAACTACGTTTAATACTAGCCAATCAACTAGTCAATCAACGACTACTACTTGGACAACAACTTGGTCAACTAGTAGAAATACAACCACTACTTGGGCAACTAATAGAGCTACAACAACAACTTGGGCAACAAGCAAGTCAACGACCACTACATATATTACCAGTAGATCAACTAATCATTCAACGACTACTACTTGGGCAACAAGCAGGTCAACGACAACTACGTTTAATACTAGCAAGTCAACAACAACTACGTTTAATACTAGTCAGTCAACGACCACTGCTTATTATACTTTTTGGAATACTGCTAAGTCAACGACCACTACTTGGGCAACAAGCAAGTCAACGACTACTACGTTTAATACTAGCAAGTCAACGACTACTACGTTTAATACTAGCAAGTCAACGACTACAACATACACAACTAGTTGGGCAGCAAATGCTACAACTACATTTAATACAACATATTCTGGAAACACATCTTGGAACACTACAATATCGACATATTCTGGTGGATCTGGAGGTGGATCCGGTATCGGAACATTCTGGAACACTTACGTGTCATACATTACTGTTTGGTCCGAAAGTTTTAATTACATCACAGCTTGGAACACATACCGATCTACAGATGACGGCGTAATAGATTGTATAGTAGAAGGATCTTTAGTTTATTCTCAAGAAGGATATCAGGTTAAAGTAGAAGATTTATTAATTGGGCAACCTATATTAACATTAGACGGAGGTTTTAATACAGATGATATGACTGCATTAGCAACCATATCTACAACACAGGTAAACTCTCCATCACAACCAATATCAACAGATGATAAGCTAGTTGGTATAAAAAGAAAGCAAGCAATAGGTATTATTGATTTTAACAACGGTCTATTAAAAACCACGGCCAATCACTGGCACATTGTTAAAAGAGATGGTCTTTGGAAAGTACGTGAAGCAAATGCAGTTAGAATAGGTGATTTTTTCCACCACATAGACTTAGGTGAAATAGAAATTACTAGTAAAGTTGAAGACGCAACAAACACGTATACCGTATATAAAATAGATGTTGAACCCAATGATGTATTTTTCGCGAACGGTATATTAACACATAACAGGAAAGAATTATGTGCTCCAGATGCAGTTTGTGATCCTGGCTCAGTGTGTTATGATCCATGTGATCCTAGTGCTTGGCAATATGGATGTGATCGTTTTTGTGGTGACATGATCCAAGAATAAATTTAAAATTAACTAGAAACGAAAGATATAAATTAGAATATGGCATTATATACAACACAGTGGGCAACATCACAGGGAACTGCTGGCGCTAACCAGCTTAATGAAAGGACTACAGCGTTCAATAGATCAACTAGTAGAGTTACTGGGTATTGGAAAAATACTACATTTACAGCATCTAGGACCACTTCATGGGCAGTGTCAACTAGTAAGGCAACATTAAAATCATATTCTAAAACAACTAGTAAGGCAACAACAACATCATGGGCAACCAGTAAGGCAACAACAACTACATGGGCAACCAGTAGGGCAACAACAACTACATTTAATACTAGTAAGGCAACAACAACTACGTTTAGTACTAAACTTTTAACCAGTAAGGCAACAACAACAGCATGGTCAACAAGTAAGGCAACGACAACTACATGGGCAACCAGTAGAGCAACAACAACTACGTTTAATACTAGTAAGGCAACGACAACTACATACAATACGTCTTGGAATACTAGTAAGGCAACAACAACTACGTTTAATACTAACAAGTCAACAACAACAACGTTTAATACTAGTAAGGCAACAACAACAACGTTTAATACTAACCAATCTACTAGTAAATCAACGACTACAACTTGGACAACAACATGGTCAACTAGTAGAAACACGACTACAACTTGGGTAACTAGTAGAGCGACTTCAACAAAATGGTCAACTAGTCAATCGACTACTACTACGTTTAATACCAGCCAATCTACTAGTAAGGCAACAACAACTACTTGGACAACAACATGGTCAACTAGTAGAAACACGACTACAACTTGGGCAACGAATAGATCGACTACTACTACGTTTAATACTAGTCAATCGACTACTACTACGTTTAATACCAGCCAATCTACTAGTAAGGCAACAACAACTACTTGGACAACAACATGGTCAACTAGTAGAAACACGACTACGACTTGGGTAACTAATAGATCAACTACAACTAGCTGGAATACTAGTAAGTCAACTACTACTTCATGGAATACTAGTAGATCAACTAAACACGATACAACAACTGTATATAATACGTCTTGGAATACAACTAAATCAACCACGACAACATATACTACTTATTATAATACGTCATGGAATACTAGTCAGTCGACTAATCATAGCACAACAACAACATGGACAACTTCATGGAATACAACTAAATCGACAAATACTGTATATACAACAACATGGACAACTTCATGGGGTACATCTATTGGTACAAAACGAGACACATCAACTGTATACAATACGTCTTGGAATACAAGTAAATCAACCACGACAACATATACGACAACATGGAATACTGGTTTAGGAACGCAACATACTACTAGTAAGTCAACGACTACGACATGGTCAACGTCAAGAAGTACTTTTCACTCTACGACGACAATATATAATACAACATGGTCAACTAGTCAATCAACCACTACAGTGTATACTACGAATTGGACAACTTCATGGAACACAAGTCAATCGACTACTAAATCAACGACAACTGTGTTTAATACATCTTGGTCAACTAGTAAATCAACCACGACAACATATACAACAACATGGACAACTTCATGGAACACGAGTAGAGGAACTGAACATAGTACAACAACTGTGTATACAACAACATGGCAGACTAGTCTAGGAACATCTAGATCAACTAATCATAGTACAACTACGACATTTAATACTAATCAGACAACTGCGCACGCAACTGAACAGAGCACTGTAACTATATGGAGTACGAGTAGATTAACTGATAGAGGAACTGAACATAGTACGACGACAAATTGGACTACGTCATGGACAACTTCAAGAGTGACTGACTATGCTATCAACACAACATGGTCCACGCAGGTACAGACTAATAAGTCAACCACGACAACTTGGACAACTTCATGGAATACTACATGGACTACTAGTCAATCGACTACTACTACGTTTAAAACTTCATGGACAACAACTTGGAATACATCACAGTCAACTAGTAAATCGACAACAACAGTGTTTAATACTAATCAGTCAACGACAACAACGTGGACGACGAGTAAGTCAACGACAACAACGTGGACGACGAGTAGAGCAACCAATAAGAACACGACGACAACGTGGTCTACTATATACAGTGTAGTTACTTCATGGAACACTTCGTGGAACACTACTACAACATGGAACACTACAAGATCTACTACTACTGCATGGACAACAACATGGAGTACAGATTATGAAGTATTAAAAACATGGTATAGTACAAACGAACCTCTTGCTAGGTTGAGTACCAACAGTCAATGGAGAATTAACTCTTATAACGGAGGTTAGAACATCCATAAATAACAATTAAAAAAGACTTACTTCGGTAGGTCTTTTTTTTGCTCTAAAAATAAATGAGATAAATATTTAAACAAATATAAATTTGTTTGTATAACTATTAAATTAAATTCAACATATGGAGATGTTTAACAAAAAGGTTCTTAAAGATAGAATTGGACCTCTTAAGAAAAATGATAAATTATCAAATCTGGAACAAGTCGAGAGATATGTTCTTAGAAAATGCAAAGAGAATGGACTAGAACATAGCTATGATGTCATAGCTGAAGAGATGCCATACTTTAAAACAATGGGATATACTGAATACGCAACGTGTTTTATGATGCAACCATTGAATTTAAAAATGAGAACAAACCAAATAATGGATGCTTATCACGATAATGTAGAAAACCCATCGGATTGGGCATCTTATTTTAGAGGTAACATAGAGAATAAATTGGCCAATAAATACCAGGATCGTAAAGAGGATTTTGACAGATATGAAGATAAATCTGTTTTAGTAGTTCTTCCAGGTTCTAATAAACTTAAAGCTAATTGTTGTTTAAACAAATTGATCAAAATAGCCAAGGATAATAAAGAAGATGTTTATTTTAAGCCTCATCCAATAACAACACATGCAGTGATTGGTGAAATAAAAGATTTATTTGGAGAAGAATCTATTTTACCAAGAGATATAGATCTTTATCATTTTATGCAAAAGGCAGAAACAATATACACTACACATATAAGTGAAAGCGCATTGTATGCCACTATGTTGGGTAAAACAGTAGAACCAATGGATGTCTGGAATAACGTACATCAAGGTTCTTTTTATTCTGTGAATGCTCCGCTATATGACAATAAAGAAAATGCAGATGAATGGGTCAACCGAGTTTTTTCTAGTCCTAAATCAGGAATTATAAATCCTAGTATAGATGAAGATTGGAAAGGTAAAGTTGATGCGTATATGGAATATATTCTTGAAAAGAGAGAGTATTATAAGGGTTGGTTTTTAGACGCTCCTAAAAAGAAAAAGTAAGTAAACCCACAGCATATAGGTTTTAACTAGATGTGATTATGAAAATACTATTTTATATAGGTTATCAAAAGGCACCATTCGACGGTAATACTGACGAGACTGGGCGTCAGTCACATATTGGAGGAACAGAAATAGCTATGATTGAATTAACCAAAGAAATGGTTAAGTTTGGTTATACTATTGTAGTTTCAGGCGAAGTTAATGATTCGGGTATGATTGATGGCGTAGAGTGGATATCAACTAATCAATTGCATGCTTCAAAACATTTTAACACATTTGATGTCATTATATCCTCTAGTTACATTCACTTTTTAAAAGAATTTAAAAGATATTCTGCTAAAAAAATATTATGGGCACATAACACACATCACCATCCTTATTATAAGGGCATTGAATTGGAAGACGCTAATGAATTAGTAAAGCAAGTAGATCATACAATATGCTTAACAGATTGGCATAAAAATCAATGGTCTAAGAAGTATGACATTCCACTAGATAAAATATCTGTGATAGGTAATGGTATAAACACTTCTACTTTTATAGGAAATCCTAATAAAATAAAAGGAAGATTTATATACAGTTCTGCACCTGAACGAGGACTAGCAGATTTATTAAAAAACTGGCCTAAAATAAAGGAGGCATTACCACATGCCTCATTAGATATATTCTCACCTAGTTATTCTATCGCTAATCCAGAAGACTATGACTGTATTCAAAATAACATAAAATGTCACGGATCAGTAAATCAAGTAACACTACATAATGCAATGTTACGAGCTGAATATTGGTGTTATATAACAGATTATGAGGAGACTTACTGTATCACGGCATTAGAGATGCAATACGCTAATGTAATCCCTATAGTTAAACGCGTTGCGGCATTAAGAGAAACTGTAAACAGTGGCATAATATTAAATGATACTGAAACAAATTGGAATATGGTCATACAAACAATAAGCACATTAAGTAATGAACTCATGAATAAATCTAAAAATTCTGCATTTAATTGGGCAAAAAAACAAACATGGAATAACAGATCCCATGAGTGGAAATTTATATTAGATTCTATATGAAAATAGATAAAATTTATGTAATAAGTTTAGAAGCTGGTGATCCATTTTACCAACGATCTATCGCATCTAAAATAGATGCACTTAATATACCATATCCTATAGGTTGGGAAATTGTTCAAGGATTTAATGGTAAAACAGATATCATGTCTATTGATTATTCAGTATATGATAAATGGAATTTAGGTGAAGCTACAGATAATGCATGGTGGAAAAGAGACACAACTTCCGGTGAAATAGGGTGTGGAATTAGTCACCATGATATTTGGCAGAAAATAATAGATGACAATGTTGAAACAGCTTTGATATTAGAAGATGATTTTATCAAAGTCAAAAACTTCGAAGATGCAATTCTACCCAACATCGATTGGGATATTGCGTTTCTAGGTAGGAATGCTATTTTTCCGGGCAATGAAGAATCAGTTGCTCACAACTGGGTAAAAGCACTTAGCAGTTATAATACACATGCATATGTAATCAAGAGGAACACTGCTGATATTTTATTAAATCTATATAATTATAAACAAAACATAATTGCACCTGATGAATTCTTAACTGCAACATTCACGAAACATAGGAGATCAGATATCGCAGAACTATTTCCACCTAAATTTATAGCGATCGCTCCGACTATTAATTTCATAGAACAGAATAGACCACATACAGAATCAAATACAGAACCAGTTGATGCTAATATAAACTTAATGAAAGAAAGAATTCAACCTAAATTTGAAATTTTAGATGATTCTGATTGGGAATTATGGAAATCTAAATATTTAAATCATACATTGTCAAAGGGTGAATATGATCTAATGTTAGATGATCTAGACAATAACATATATGAATTTCCATTATTTACAGAAAAATTCTGTAAAGAAGCAATAGCTTTAGCAGAATCATTAAATAAATGGACACAAGACAGACATGAATTTTATCCAACAAATGATGTACTTTTACCTGAATTAGGATTAGATAAAATATATCATAGAGTTTTAGAAGAAGTAGTATATCCAATGTGTATTCATATATGGAAACTAGAAGGTAAAGGATGGGATGTTATGGAAAGTGAAAACTTTATGGCAAGATATACAACAGATAAACAATCTCATTTAAGTTTACATCATGATTTTAGTCACGTGACAATGGTTGTTAAACTCAATGACGGATTTGATGGTGGCGGAACTTGGTTTCCTAAATATAAAACATTGTCAAATCCCAAAACAGTGGGTACTGCGACTTTACACCCTGGAATGTTAACACATTTACATGGAGCTAGACCAATAAGCGCAGGTAAGAGATACATTAGTGTTTCTTTTATGAGAAAAACTATTAACTAACGATATAATATGAAAAAAGAAATTAAATTTAACGAAATCAAAGGAGATGATGGACATCTAGTATCACCAGTATTAAAGGGTGGTTCTAAAAACTATTTAATTGACATTGATGGAACGGTTACTGATGATGTACCTAATGAAGAGCCAGAAAGAATGTCGGTTGTATTGCCATATGAAGGTGCAGTAGAAACTTTAAATAAATGGTTTGATGAAGGAAACATAATTACATTCTTTACTTCTAGGACAGAGGAAGTTAGAAATATCACTGAAACATGGTTAGATAAACATGGTTTTAAATACCATGGCTTATTAATGGGTAAACCTAGAGGTGGAAATTATCATTGGGTTGATAATCATATCGTACGAGGAACTAGGTATAATGGAGTGTGGTCAGATCTTGTAGAGAAGGAAGTGACAATTGAAGTATTCCAAGACTGATATATACTAGATGAGAACTATACACACATTTAATGATTTTCTAAACGAGGCAAAAGAACCTCAAGATCTACATAAGATTTATTTAGCATATAATCCTGATTTAGGCCATAGATTTTGGTCTTACAAGGATTTTGCAGCAGATAAGTTTTTTATTAGATTAACACCTGAAAATTATAAAGATATTGATATCAATAAGGATTTCCCTATATTGACTTACAACTCTAAAGTGGTCCAAACTTTATTGGATAAAGATTTGATCAATAGTGACAACGTGTATAAT
>Ga0209192_10000847_pt1 | contig 27119 bp, 20 predicted proteins | sample ArcticOcean_MG_C_11_FD_187433 | JGI IMG/M metagenome (GOLD analysis project Ga0209192, IMG submission 187433) | Marine microbial communities from western Arctic Ocean - ArcticOcean_MG_CB2_154 (SPAdes) (version 2) | ecosystem: Environmental > Aquatic > Marine > Oceanic | place: Arctic Ocean... | reverse complement strand
ATACCGACTCGCGAATCACCACCGGGAATTCAGATACTTCATTGTCGGATTGCTGATGCTCAGGGGGGTGAAAGCACCATGACTGACGGCTTTAAAGTGGCTAAAGATATTGAGCAACAATTCCCCGAGCACTATAAGACACTGACCACTACAAAATGGTGTTATGCCAACAGAGCCGGGCCAAAAGACTACCGCTGGGAAGCGCCCACTATTAACTTAGACGACAACGGTGAGCTATCTGAGATCAGAATGTTGCCATTTTCTCGAGCACCCTTACAGGCAAGTTTTGATGAGATTGAAGCCACTTACGCCGCATTAAGATGCTACATGGAAAAGGCTAATTCTGCAGAGTACCAAGTAAGCTTCCCCTTTAAAGCCGGCGACCTGATTATTTTCGATAACCGTCGAATCTTACATGGGCGTGGTGAGTTTTACCCACAGACCGGCAACAGAGCACTGCGCGGAACCTACATTGAACGGGATGATGTCTTGTCCAAGATCCGACAGTATGAGCATGGATGATTGACTACAGGCCAGTATTAGAATGTAGTGGTGAAAATAAAAAGGGCCCAACTGCCAGTGCAGTTGGGCCCTTTTTTTACTCTTACTCTTACTATCTACTTTTACTAGAAGTCCTTAGAAAAACGCACACCTACAGTCCGCGGTCTAGCACGAACACCGTAGTTTTGAGCTCCACAGGTTCCTGCAGCACACTGACTGGTTAGATAAAGTGGCGCATCTTCATCAGTTGCATTCTTAATGAAGAAGTCTACAGAATATGAGCCTGTGGCAATACCGGCGCTAAGATCAAGGAAAGTATTAGAAGGTACGTCCCCTCGAATTGCGTTATCTGCCTGATTCATACTTGAACCTCTTTCGCCCTCATAGGAGAAAGCACCCTGTATATGACTGTCATACCCACCTGCCTCAAACGTATAGCGAGCAACAATATTACCCTTAAAGTCAGCCGTCACAGGTAATGGCGTTCCTTTTGGAGCAAGTACTGCAGTCACATTACCATCAGCGTCAAAGTTGGCGTAGTCGCTAAGTAACTCAGAATCAATAAACGTGAATGCTCCTGATACTGTTAAGTTATCAGTAGGAACCCAAAGAATCTGCCCCTCTAATCCGAGTACCTCTGCAGATGGACCATTGGCAACCTGAGTGATGGCGTTAGCGCCAGTGAATGAAATTTGGAAATCATCCCACTCTTCTTTAAACACTGCTCCGTTAAACTGCAAGGTGTTATCCATCCACTGCGTCTTCCAACCTAATTCCCAGTTAGTCAGGAAGTCAGATGTATAATTACCCGCACCAGGTGCACGGTTAATACCACCCGGACGGTAACCCTCAGACCAAGTTCCATACATCATATGGTCATCGGAAATCTGCCAAGTAAGATTAACTCGACTTACGTTTTCACTCTCATTAATACCTTTATCAACGTTCAGACAAGGTTTGTCTTTATAATCAGCTTGTCCCGTGGGGAACAAATTACATCTGTTCTCACCATTAGATGACCACATAGGCGTAAAGCCTAGTCCGAAACCAAAGAATCCTTTTACCGTAACTTCTGGCTTAAAGAAACGTGTTCCCACCGTCACTTCAAGATCATCAGTAATGTCGTAGCTAAGGCTCGCAAAAACAGCTTCATCTGTATCTTCACGATCCAAGCTGTTCAGATAAACGGTACTATCAAAGCGTGGATTAGGGTTATCTTGGTTCATTTCCATGATATCTGCCAGACCATCGACTCTCCAGTGTTGCTGGAAGTCGTGCTTTTGGTTCTGATAGAAAAGTCCAACCAGACCACGCACTCTATTATCTTGTGGAGAGCTGATTCTCAATTCATGGCTGGTCTTTTTGTAGCCATCATCATTGGTGAAATAAGCGCCACCCATGACTCGAGTTCCAACATCACCAGTATCAAAATAATCAGGGACAAACATGTTAGGTGCAGCGCGTGCGCCGCTGTTCGCAAAGTGAAGGTCAGCGTAATAACCTGTGGTATAGGCTGTGTCATACCAGTAGGAGTAATCGCTGTAATCAAATGAGCCGTCAACTTCACGATCAAGATAAGACGCCGCATAACTAACATCAAAATTGCCGATGCTACCCTCGATGGTCAAGCCCAACTGATGCCACTCATCGTCTGTAAATTCATTCTGGAAGTGAGTAACCGACTGATCTTCGGCAACGAAATCACTCAGATCTTCACCCCAAGATCCTTGTCCTTCCTGCTTTTGATACATAACCTGCGGCATTACCGTCCAGCTATCATTTAAGTCGATACGCAATGAGGCGCGGGCGCCCATAGTCTCCATGGTGTTGTAATTATCTTCAGCTGTGGCTGTATTAGTAACAATGATGTCATCGGCAGTAGTGCTAGCCACGCCCGGGAATGTTCGGCTTCCAAGAACGTTATCGATATAACCGGCATCACTACGATTCCAGCCCACTAAACGAATTGCCATATTGTCGGTGAGAGGTATGTTGACAAAACCCTCGGCTACATAGCCTGCGTCATCACCATCAACCATATTTCCTTCTAAGCCATAACCTGCAGAAAATTCGTTCAAATCAGGCTTGTTAGTGATAATACGGATTGTTCCGGCTTGTGAACTAGCACCATAAAGGGTGCCCTGAGGCCCAGATAGCGCCTCTACACGAGCAACGTCATACATATGTATATCAAGGTTACCCTGAATAGTAGTAATGGGTTGCTCATCAAGATACATACCCACACTTGGCTGCGATGTAGTTGCTTGGCCATCTCCGGCTGTAGCGATACCACGCATATAAACTAGCGTAAAACTAGAACCGGCGCCCAGTGATGGTGTCATGGAGACACTTGGAAGCATTTTAGCGTAGTCCTGGAAATCTTGAATACCCAATTCGCTTAAAGTCTCATTACCAAGCGACTGGATGCTAATAGGCACGTCTTGCAGATTCTGGGCACGCTTTTGCGCGGTAACCACGACCTCTTCAATGCCTTGAGTTTGCTGAGCAAGCAGCCCAGGACTCAATAATAAAATAGCTGCCGCAAGTGGAGCGCGGCCGAACTTATTTGGAATTTTTTTCGCTGTTACAGCTTTCATGCTACATCCCCCAAAAATTTAAAGTTTAAAGTTACTCTTTTTCTTAGCTCAAAGCTACCTAAAACACCCCAGAGAAGGGCATTTACCTAATCAATTGATTAGTTTTGTTAATAGTAGACCATAATCTCTTGCTGACAAGCCTCTTTATAACTGGCCTTAACCGCATGGCATTATCGCGATGGGATGTCAGGATAACTATCCAGCACTAGCCCCAATGAGTCTTTTAATGGCTTCAACCACGGCTCATAATTAGCCCATTGCTCCATACCTTGCCTATAGATAGGCTGACGCACCTGCTCTGAACTAGCCGTACGCACACCTCGCTGGGTTTCAAAAAAGCGTAAGCAGGCCGGTTCAAATTCCAACTGGCAATAGTCCAATAGCTTGCGCACTTGAGTCTCAGTGTCCTCAACAGTTTGTTCATAAATCACGCGGTGGATACGTCCTGGCAATACCGTATCGAAATGTGCCATTAGCTCAACATAATCATGATAAAACCGACCAATATCTGAGAGGCTATAACTGAAATTTTGACCTCGAGCATAGTACTGCTTAAAATTAGAGAAGCAGCAGCCCATAGGATGCCTTCGCGCATCAATAATTTTGGCATTGGGGAGAATTAAATGAATCATGCCGATATGCAAAAAATTATTAGGCATTTTATCAATAAAAAATGGGCTGTCAGTTTTACGATGAACACGGGTGCGTTCAAGATACTGGGCGCCGAGTTCTCGCAACTCGTCATGGCTTTTAGTCGCTAAAATATTGCTGTACTGGGCGTTTTCACTAGTGTCACCTTCAGTACTCATTTCTAGTGCCATACTGATGATGTCAGGTAGCTCTGTGGTTCCCTCGACCAATGAGTGACTGGCCAGAATCTGCTCCAACAGTGTAGACCCTGAACGCGGCATTCCCACAATGAAGATTGGCGAGGCCGTATCGTGACCTGAGCCAGCTCGGTCTTTCATAAATGTCGATGTAAATTTTCGCTTAAGACGCTCCGTTCTAGCGGTATTGCCGTCCGCATCGTAGCGAATACCCTCGCGATGGAGGCTATTGCCCTGATTATAATGCTCGAAAGATACCGCATACTCAGCAGCATCTTCTGCCGCTTTGCCAAGGGCAAATTCAAACTGAACGCGATCCTCTTGGGTCAGTTTGTCGCCCCTGACCTGCAACTGCATGGCAGTCATGTCTTGTTGAGAGAACCGAAACGTCTTTAGATTTGCCAGACTCCAATAGGCTTCCCCGAAACTCGGATTACGTTCAATACTGCTACGATACGCCTCGATGCACTCCTCCTGCCTACCTTCTGTCTTTAATACATGTCCGTAGCTCAGCCATATCTTTGCATTAGCAGGATATTCAGATAACAATTGGGCATACATACTGCTAGAGCGCTCATAATCGCCAATTCGGCTGAGAATAACCGCCGTCAGATTACGGTAGCTAGGATTGCTCGGGCTTACCAATAACAGTTGTTCGATTTCAACCAGTGCTTGAGACGATTTGTTAAGGCGATGTAATAGAGTGGCATAATTAAACCGTGCTGCAGTAAAACTAGGCGCTAAATCAAGACAGCGTTCGAGAAGTTTTTCTGCATCGTCATTATTACCGCAGCGCACTGCTACTTCTGCCAACATGCGAATGGCAGGAACATCAGTGGGGGCTTTTTTTAATTGCGCCTTGAGAAGAAGCTCCGCTTTGGGAATATCATTTTCTATCATCGCACTCGCTGCCTGCTGCAAGTGCGGATCGCTGACAGAACTTTGGATGTGGCGAGTATATGCCTCGTCTGCACCAGAGGAATCGCCTATAGCCATCAAGTGATCTGCAAGAAGCCGCCATGCTTCAGGGTGCTGAGGTTTTAGCCCAACAGTCGTTCGTAAAGCCTCAATTGCCTCATCGCCTCGCTCGAGAACTGCTAGTAATAAGGCATATTCAAAATGTGCAGCCGCCCACCGGGCTTGTACTGGCAGTAATTTATTAATCAGCTCCAAAGCCATTAAATGGTTACCGCAATGACGTTGCCCGGTGACCAATAACAACTGTGCTGGAGGGTAATCAGGTACGGCATTCAAAATTTCACCTGCCTGTTCAACCGCCAGCTTTGGGTCTACCTCCATTAGGCGTTCTGTATTTCTCACCGCAGCTGCAAGAGTACCTTCAGCGTCAGATTTTTTAGTCATAGTCGAACGGCCTTTTTAAATCTAACCCAAATCAATAGCATCATATGCTGCCTCCCTATCCGTTTATTGGCACGCCTCGTTTGACTTTGCGCTTTTATTATTCAAACAATACTACACTTTTTACGACACCCGAACAGCCACGCCTTCTTTTTGCCGCTCTTGCCAATGCTCATCGATATATACATCAACCGACGACGCCGGACTTGTGGTGTTCCCTTTAATTAAATCCGCACCCCGCTCAGCCACCATCATGGTTGGCGCATTTAAATTACCATTGGGAATAGTTGGAAATATTGAAGAATCGATAACTCTAATATTATTGAGCCCCTGCACTCTGAGCTGAGGGTCGACAACCGCCATTGCATCAGTCCCCATTTTACAGGTGCATGAGGGATGATAAGCGCTGTCAACAGATTGGCGAATAAACGCATCAATTTGCTCATCACTTTGTATATCATTAGTAGGCTGAATAACCTCACCGCGAAATTCATCCATCGCGGGTTGACGCATAATTTCTCGCGTTAAATGAACACAATTACGAAACCCTTCGCGGTCGTCTTCTGTTGCCAAATAATTAAATAGTATTTCAGGATGCTGGCTAATATCCCCAGAGAGAGCTCTAACATAGCCACGACTACTCGGTTTATTGTGCCCGGCATGAACTTGGAATCCATGCCCAGTAAATGCAACAGTGCCATCATAGCTAATGGCACCCGGTAAAAAATGGTACTGAATGTCGGGCCATTTTATCCCCGCCTTGGAGCGAATGAATGCACATGACTCGAAGTGATTGGTCCGTCCTAGACCGGTTTTAAACAGCAACCACTGAGCTCCAATCAATGCTTTTTTAAACAAGCCTAGCTCGCTATTGAGGGTAATAGGTTGCTTACAGCGGTATTGAAAGTTGAACTCTAGATGATCTTGAAGATTCTCACCAACGCCCGGTAAGTCGTGAACTACATTAATGCCAGCTTCAACCAATTTATCTTTGGGGCCCACGCCAGAGACCTGCAGTAAGTGTGGGGAGCCAATTGACCCCGCGCAAAGAATCACTTCTCGTCGGGCACTAACGTTTTGTATCTGCCCTCTTAGCCTGTATTCAATGCCTGTGGCAGTTTTATTGTCAAAAGTAATTTTCGTGACTAATGCTCTTTTCAGAATGGTGAGATTAGGCCGTTTTTTGGTATCCTTTAAATAAGCATAACTTGACGATGCGCGAATGCCTCGGTCTACGTTCATGAACTTTTGACCAAAGCCCTCTTGACGATAACCGTTATAATTTTCGGTTTCACTGTATCCAGATTCCACCCCTGCATCAATAAAGGCGCGATACAGTGGATTGCGCATATTATTGCCGCCACTTATGGCAACAGGACCCTCACTGCCAGTGTATTCACTGGTCACACATTGATGGTTTTCTAGCTTATTAAAATAGGGCAAGCAATTTTGATAGTTCCATCCAGTGGCACCAAGAGACTCCCATTCATCAAAATCCAAGGCATGCCCTCTTACATAAACCATCCCGTTAATGGATGAGGACCCTCCCATGACCTTGCCACGCGGACAATTCATGCGCCGATTGTCCAAATAGGGTTCCGGTGCAGACTCAAATCCCCAATTATATTTTTTGGTATTCATGGGAATACCAAGCGCCGAAGGCATCCGCACAAAAACACTACCATCGCCACCGCCATATTCAACTAGTAGTACACTGCAGTTAGAATCTTCACTTAAACGCGAGGCTACGATAGCGCCCGCCGAACCTGCGCCTATGACAATATAATCGTAACTTTGTTGTTTTCCCATCAGTCTAGACGCCTTCATTAGAATCTTAAAAACTATGCTATTGCTAGCAACCAGTATAATGCAGTTGAATTTAAACGTGTCACTGCCGCACGCACAATAGTATTTACCGCCGCTGTTATCAATGCTATTAGCCACAAACTGGCAGTACTGTAAGTGCCTAAACACGCATAGCGTGATATTCTCGGCTAATCTGCCAGTCCAGTGGTCTTTGACCATAAACGTAGGCTTGAAATCGCTCTAACAAATTGGAGTCAACGTCTTTTTAGTTGAAGCAACTGAATCTGTAGCCAATAGAAATACTTAATTTTAGGAGTACCAAATAATGACACAACCCACCGCCAGTCATTTCATTAATGGCGAATATGTTGAAGACACTAATGGCGCGCCGATTGATGTGATCTATCCAGCAACAGGGGCAATTATTGCTCGCGTCTATTCGGCGACATCCGACATTATTGAGCACGCAGTAAATAGCGCATTAAACGCGCAAAAAGCCTGGGCGAGACTATCTGGAACCGAACGTGGACGAGTTTTACAGCGCGCAGCAATTATTATGCGTGAGCGTAATCGAGAACTATCTGTTTTGGAAACCTATGACACAGGAAAACCGATGTCTGAAACTCTTTATGTTGATGCCACCAGTGCGGCTGATGCTCTAGAATATTTCGGCGGGCTGGCGGGGTCAATCACCGGTGAGCATATTCCCTTGAGCGAGGGTAACTGGGCCTATACTCGACGCGAGGCCTTAGGTCTTTGTGTGGGTATTGGTGCATGGAATTATCCAACCCAAATTGCCTGCTGGAAAGGCGCCCCTGCACTTGCCTGCGGCAACGCGATGATATTCAAGCCCTCTGAGACAACCCCCCTATGTGCCCTCAAAGTAGCTGAAATTTTAGTCGAAGCCGGGCTACCCGCGGGTTTATATAATGTTATTCAAGGCCTGGGCGATGTTGGCGCAGCTCTGGTTTCTGATCCTCGTGTGGACAAAGTCTCTCTTACTGGCTCCGTGCCGACGGGCCGCAAAGTTTACGCAGCTGCAGCCTCTCAAATGAAGCACGTCACTATGGAGCTGGGTGGTAAATCACCGCTCGTCATTTTTGATGATGCCGATCTTGAGAACTCTGTCAGCGGCGCGATTTTAGCCAATTTCTATTCCACCGGTCAGGTTTGCTCAAATGGAACCCGAGTCTTTGTTCAGAAGGGGATCTTAGATGCGTTCTTAAAACGACTCACCGAGCGGCTCGATTTAGCCGTTATAGGTGACCCACAAGATGAGAGCACCAATTTTGGCCCAATGGTAAGTGAGCGCCAACTAGACATCGTCCTCAGCTATATTGAAAAAGGTAAGGCCGAGGGCGCTCGACTGGTCACCGGAGGAAATCGTATTGCTGGGGTAGGTTATTATGTACAACCCACCGTTTTTGCTGATGTCACAGATGATATGAGTATCGCCCGTGAGGAAGTTTTTGGTCCTCTCATGTCAGTACTTTCTTTTGAAAATGAAGACGAGGTTATTGGCCGAGCCAACGCAACAGAATTTGGCCTAGCCGCGGGTGTATTTACGGCTGATTTAAGCCGCGCTCACCGAATGGTCGACGCGCTGGATGCCGGCACCTGTTTTATCAATTCTTACAATGATGCTCCTGTGGAGGTACCGTTTGGTGGGGTAAAAATGTCGGGAGTAGGACGTGAAAATTCAAAGGCGGCTATTTTGCATTATTCTCAATTGAAGTCAGTATTTGTGCGTATGGGTGATATGGAATCGCCTTTTTGATTAAAGCATAATTATTTTAACTATAAATAAATTGAACTACTTGAGAATACGCTGTCAAATTAAAGGCAAGTGATGATTGCATATATTCTCCCCCGAGATAGTTAAGCAAGTGATAGACCCCGAGTAGCGAAAAACCCTAGTCTTTTAAGACTAGGGTTTTTTGTTATGGAATTCATACCTATATTTGTGAATCGATAATTAATGCGTTAATTACTTTATTTTTAAAATAAAATGAACTACTTGTGAATACGCTGTCAAATAAAAGGCAAGTGATGATTGCATACATTCTCCCCCGAGATAGTAGTGTAGGTGTTAGACCTTGAGTGACAGAAAAACCCTAGCCTTTTCGGGCTGGGGTTTTTTTGTTTAGGCGAAGAAGTCAATCGACTCTCTAATCTCATAATGTTGTTTCACAACAGTTGTCTATCGATTAACAGTAGTGTTAATGTCACAACGATAGGTAATACTGATCTAACATTGAAGTTTTAGGAGTCGATAATGAACCCTGTAAAATACTGCCTACTCTTGGGCTTTTCTGTTGCCTTATCTGCTCTGACTACGTCGTCCATTGGCCACGAAAAAGCCAGTACGCCTAAACTGTCTTCTCAGCGCGCAATTGTGTTCCCCGATACAGCAGACTATCAAACTCTGGTGGTTGATCTGCATACCCACAGTGTTTTCTCAGACGGCCATGTCTGGCCTAATATACGTGTAGCTGAGGCACAGCAGGACGGATTGGATGCTATCGCTATAACCGAACACTTAGAATGGCAGCCACATCTTGCCGACATCCCCCATGCCGACCGAAATCGAGCTCACCAGCAAGCCGCTGAATCAGCCAAGGGCTCCGATGTGATTGTATTGCGTGGTAGCGAAATTACTCGCTATGAGCCTGTCGGGCACATTAATGCTATTTTTGTTGATGATGCCAATAAGCTAATGAACGTAGAAGGCGATGCTAAAACCTCAACTGATACAAAAATATTTGGTGAAGCAGCAATCCAATGGCCCGCTCAAAAAGCGGTTGAGGCCGCTCATCAGCAAGGCGCATTTATGTTTTGGAATCATCCTAATTGGTCAAACCGAGCAACATCGGGTATCACCAAAATGAATGATTTTCATGCCAACAATATTAAGCAAGGAATGCTCCACGGAATTGAAGTTGCCAACGGGCCTTGGTATGCCGAAGCGGCATTTCAAACTGCGCTAGATTATGATCTTGCATTAATAGGTACCTCCGATGTGCATGATTTAATAGATTGGGATTACAAACCACATGAGGGTGGACATCGACCGGTCACACTAGTATTCGCCAAAGAGAAAACCGCAGACTCGATTAAGCAAGCCTTATTCGCTAAACGCACTGTGGTGTGGTTTAAAAATATGCTGATTGGGCGACAAGCTGACTTAGCGCCTTTACTAGCGGCGAGCTTACAGCTTACAGGGATGCGTTACCAACCGGACACCGTGATCGCTGAAATTGATTTGCAAAACACCTCAGATGCTGACTTTGAGGCTCGATATACCGGGCCCTACAGCTTAGGTCTTAGCAGCGACCGTTTTACCATTCCAGCCCACAGCACGGTTACTATAGAAGTCAAACCTGGAGAATTCGTAGAACAGATAGCACTGCCAATGATCCTTGAGAATACACTTATAGAGCCCAATAAACATGCCTCAATGACTCTTGTCGCAAAACTGCCGCCCCAGTCAGAAAAGTAGCCGCCAATGTGCGTACGGAAGCACCTATGTCTGGTATCTTTACTCCGTGTTATCGGCAATCAGTCGAATAAAATATTTTATTCCACTATTGTATAGAGAGCATACCTACGTTTAATATCCAGGCATGTCCCACAGCGCGCTAACCACGTATTTATCTAATAGTGGTGTGTTAAACATTCGTTCTTTCATGCAGTAGTAAAGCCCCTATGTGGTGCGCTTTCGGTACAAATCTAGTTTTTGCACCAAAATAAATCACGAATTATGCAGACTATTAGTCTACCAGCCTAAATATCAGCCGATAGAAGTTGGCATGCAAAATGCTTAGCCAAAGATGAATAGTTTAGATAAGTATTAGACCAAAATTGCTTTGCACCACCAGTTTATTTTTAAGTTGACAGTGTAAACTTAATGACTATAATGTGCTCGCTGTCAACATTGAGCGCAGCGGTATCGATAATATGTTTAACGCGAAATTTTTTAACCCTTAACGGAGAATGGAAAGTGAATAAAGTATTAAGTATTTTAGTATTAACGTTTTTATCAAGCGGCGCTATTGCTAGTGATTTAATGAAAAGATTTGATCTTGACTCGAACGATCTGGTCACAATGGTGGAGCTCGAGCAAGCCGGATGTACAATAAAAAATAGTATGTTCAAGGCTGCCGATAGAAATAAAGACGGCACTTTAAGTAAAAAAGAACTCAGAAAATCTCGTGATTACCTTTTAACACGTAAGCGGTGTCCTAAAACTGCCGTTTAGTAACAATTTCTAGTCATGAATATGTCAAAGAAAGGTGCCTTAAAGCCCAGAATTTTGGATTTTAAGGTGCTTTTCTAGCTCTGCAGTTCTGCTATATCTCTAAACTGCTCTAATGCCTCGGGATTGGCTAGTGCATCGGTATTAGTCACCACCTCCCCATGCACTACTTTACGCACCGCGAGCTCCACAATTTTGCCACTAATAGTTCGTGGGATATCGGTAACCGCAATAATTTTTGCTGGCACATGGCGCGGTGTAGTCTCGCTGCGAATAGAGTGTCGAATGGTCTTTTGCAGGGCATCACCGAGATCAACCCCGGCGCGCAAGACAACAAATAATACCACTCGCACATCATCATCCCACTTTTGACCAATACAGATACTGTCGACTACATCGTTGAGCTTCTCAACCTGACGATAAATTTCTGCGGTGCCTATTCGGACGCCACCAGGGTTCAACACTGCATCCGAGCGGCCATGAATAATCACCCCGTTGTGCACCGTAATTTCACCATAATCTCCCTGAGCCCAGATTCCAGGGTAAGTTTTAAAATAGGCACTGAGATACTTTTTGTCTTCGGGATCATTCCAAAAATAGATAGGTGCATTGGGAAAGGGCTTAGTGCATACCAGTTCCCCTTTTTGCTCGGTGATGGCATTGCCCTCGTCATCCCATATCTCTACTGCCATACCCAGTCCAGGGCACTGAATTTCACCTTCCCATACTGGTATGCAAGGGTTGCCAAGCACAAAGCAAGAAATTATATCAGTGCCACCGGAAATAGACGCTAGGCAGAGATCGCTTTTGATATCAGCATAAACATAACGAAAGCTTTCATGAGAGAGTGGCGATCCAGTGGAGAGTAGCGTTTTTAAATGTTGCAAATTATGAGTCTTTCGCGGCACTACACCCGCTTTTTCTAGGGAACTTATATATTTAGCGCCTGTGCCAAATATACTCACCTGTTCCTCTTCGGCCATATCAATTAATGACTTAGCTTCGGGGTAAAATGGCGAGCCATCATAAAGTACCAATGTCGCTTCTGACGCCAAACCACTGACTAGCCAGTTCCACATCATCCAGCCACAGGTGGTGAAATAAAATAGCTTATCGTCGGGCTTTAGATCAGTGTGCAACTGCTGCTCTTTAAGGTGCTGAATCAATGTGCCACCTGCACTGTGAACAATGCACTTAGGTACGCCGGTGGTACCAGAAGAATACATAATATAAAGCGGATGATTAAATGGCAGTTGCTCAAAAACTAACTCGGTACCATGGTGGATAGACAAAAAATTATCATAGGAAACGCTATTGGAAACACCACCTGTCGGCACTGCATCATCTATTACCGGCACCACTACCACTTGAAGAATACTCTCAATCTTGCCACAAATTTCTTCGATACGCGGCAGCGAGTTAATGGTTTTGCCATTGTAAAAATAACCATCACAGCCAAACAGTACCTTGGGTTGGATCTGACCGAAGCGATCCATCACACCATTGATGCCAAAGTCTGGGGAACAGGAAGACCAGATAGCGCCAATGCTGGCAGTGGCTAGCATGGCGACAATAGTCTCAGGAATATTAGGCATAAAACCAGCCACGCGATCGTCCTTGGTAACACCCAGTTGACGCAGAGCGGCGGCACATGCAGATACCTGCTGATAGAGCTGTTTATAGCTGAGTGTTTTGCGTGAGCCATTTTCCAGCCGCGAAATTAGGGCTACTTTGTCACTGCGATTACGCAGTAAATTTTCGGCATAATTAAGTCGCGCGCCTTCAAACCAAACAGCCCCAGGAAATTGTTCACCGTCGCGGAGCAAACTGTCCCAGCCCTGCGAGGCGCGAATGTCCGTAAATTGCCAGATGTGTTCCCAGAAAAGGTTAGGCTGGTCCACTGACCACTGATGAAGCTGCTGGTAGTCATCGAACGTTAAGCCCAGCTTTTGCGCAAGGTACTCGTCAAAGCGCTTTAGATTACTGGCATCAATTCGCTCAATACTCGGCTGCCAAAGTGGCTGTGTGCTGTCATGCTTCATTCACTAAATCTCTTAGGGTCAATGTTAATTGACCTAGATTGCCTGAGCTTTATAATTAACTCAAATTGTATAAAACAAATAATTAATAGATTTAAATTATGAATATAAATAATAATAGCGCCAGCACTATAACCATTAAACAGCTACGCGGCTTTGTCGCCATTGCTGAGGTTGGTAGCTTTGCAGAAGCCTGCGAGCGGCTTCATATCTCTCAACCGGCCTTAAGCGTATCAATTAGAAAACTTGAGCAAGCGAGTGGGGGCTTACTATTCGCCCGCTCAACGCGATCAGTAGAACTGACACCAGAAGGGCTACAGTTCTTGCCTATTGCGAAGCGCTTACTTGGGGATTGGGCCGAGGGTTTCGACGATTTACGCCAGTTATTTACGCTGCAGCGCGGTAAGTTGACGATTGCAGCCATGCCATCCTATGCCAGTAATTGTCTACCTAAGGTGTTGACCGACTATGGTCAGCAGTTCCCGAATATCACCTTGACCGTGCAGGATATTATTATGGAAGAAGTCATCAGTGCGGTACAGTCAGGCCGAGCCGAACTAGGCATTACCTTCAAACCAGATAGACTTGATGGCATCGATTTTTCACCTCTGTTTACTGATCGCTTTATTGCTATCCTTCCACCCCATCATGCGCTTGCTGCGAAACAAAACATTGCTGTCAGCGATCTGTTTAAGGAACCCCTAATCGCCTTAAACCGAGGCTCCAGTACTCGTCAGTGGGTTGACCAACTAATTGCTAAGTCTGCGCCGCAAGCGCCACAGATATTTGAAGCTTTTCAGTTAACGACAGTAGGCGCCATGGTCGTTGCAGGTGCAGGTGTGGCATTAGTGCCGGCACTTTGCGGCGAGCAAATGCAAAGGCTAGGTGCAGTCTGCAAACCTATTTTAGGTCCTAGTATAGAGCGTCAGGTTGGCATATTTACTCGTCGTCGGCATGCTCTTTCAGCACCAGCCCAAGCCATGGTGAAACTGCTACAACTCTATTGAAGCATAATTTTTGACTACTCATACCAAATTCGGTATGCCGGAGATAATTAATATTCATTTTTAATATGACTTAAAAGTAACTATTGTGTTCTCTCCGAAATCAGGAGTGGTCAGGTGCTGTACTTATTGCTTTTTATTATTCTCTCTCTTAATGGCGTTGCCGTTAATGAAATGGACCTAGCACGGCGGATGAAAGCCACTAGTCATATCAGTTTTGTGCATCAGGATAAAACCGCTCACCATTAATGTTAAAACCGCATAAGCAAGCAACATCAATCTGCATGGCTTGTCGCTACAAAATACTTGATGACTAATAAATTGAATTGAGATTTGGTGTTTTGTGAACGGTTATAGAGCCCCTATAAAATATTATGCCGACAAGTTGGACTACAGTATTTGATAAAGTCTTGGCTGAGATGCTATGTTGTCAAAACAGATCCATCCTTTAAAAGCCAGATGCTGTGTAATTTATTTTCAATGCGCCAATAAAAGATACTGCAAACCGCATTCATAGATCATTACCCAGTAAAAGAATTCGAGACCTTGCCATGAAGATAATCAGAAGCATCATTGCCAGCATCATCGTCATAATCCTTTGTGCCGGAATTTTTCTGTTTAAAGGCGAATTGGCGCAAGACCAGGTAGATGCCAAGTACACGAGTGAAAAATCACAATTCTTTACGATGGAGAATGGTGCCCGCATACACTTTAGAGATGAAGGAAACCCAAATGGTCCAGCGGTCGTTTTAGTCCATGGGTCTAACGCTTCGCTACATACTTGGGAACCCTGGGTAGGAATTCTGGGTGAGAGCTATCGCATTATTACGATGGACCTTCCCGCGCATGGATTAACCGGAGCTGTGCCCGACAAGCGTTATGGTTCTCCAGCACAATTGAGAACCGTAGATGCGGTGGTTCGTCATTTGGGAATAGATAAATTTACCCTAGGGGGTAATTCTATGGGCGGTGGGGTTACTTGGCGCTATACCCTGGCTCATCCAGAAAAAGTAGAGGCCATGTTGCTAATTGATTCCTCAGGTTTGCCCCAATTTAGACAGCTGTTAGAGGCAAAGGCAAATGAATTAGATCAAGATAAAAAAGAGGCGCCAGTATTTTTCAGCTTAATGCGTAAACCCTGGTTTCGTGCCATTGCCAAATATATCGATCCTTACTGGATGACTAAACAAGGTGTTAATTCAGCCTATAACTACTCGCCTATGGTTACCGAAGAGCTTATCCAAAGGTATTATGAATTAGCGCTGCGTGATGGAAGCCGTGATGCCACTCTAAGTCGCTTTAGCACTTACAACACAACCGAAGAGCCCGTCGATGCCGGCGGATTTAGTGTGCCAGCACTTATTATGTGGGGGAGAGAAGACTCATTAATACCCGTTGATGTAGCTGAGTTATTTTCTACTACCCTGGCGCAGTCAACACTGGTGATCTATGACAATGTTGGGCATATGCCGATGGAAGAAATCCCTAACCGGTCCGCTAAAGATGTGTCGACCTTTTTGTTTGAGGTCTATGACTCTGATTAAGGCCATTCATACTATTGACCATCACTTTATAAGTCGCCATTGCCTAGAAATTGACGCGCTTTATTCCCAGAACAGAGAACGCAATAATCTATGCATAACTACTGCTTCAGCAACTCTGAATTATTGATTAAGATCGACTTTAAAGTTCGCTTAATTTAATACCATCCATAAAAAAGGCCACCCCTTAGGGTAGCCTTTTTACTCGCCTATATTTTTACTTCTTTGGTGACATCCAAAGTGGCAAAAATGCAATCAAGAAACCAGACACTAAAAGTGCGATCGCTACCGGATGGGGCATGGTTGCCATTTCGCCACCATACTGCGCAGCAAAACCTTTAGCCATAGGGCTCGCCGACTCACCCAGCGATGCCATGGCATTTGCATGACCAATCAATTGATTTGCCATGCTAGTAGATATAATCCAATTCATTGCGAAGACTGACAGTGAAAAGACAGAGCAAATGACCTTAGCGCTGACTGGCGCTTCTTTTTCGACCATGACACTACAGAACCTAGCCGCAACCCAAATGGCCACTACCATAGCAAGAAAAAACGTAGCACTAGCACCGCGTGAAGCTTGAAATGTTGCCCAAATTTCTGATTCCATGACCTTCTCCAAATGTTATTATTAATGAATAGTCACCATAACAAAGCTATTCAGGTTTGGGTAGCTCTATTCAATTACTCGCTTTTATCTACTTTAAATAGGCGCTAATTGAGACAGTTCATAGAGGAAGTGCAGTTGTGTGTTTTTGCTGACGCAAAATTAAATTGGTGGTTGATGAGCGGACAATCCCAAGACGCAGCAGGCTCTGCATTATAAATTTCTCTAGACTCTCAGTATCTGTCTCAATAATCTTAAGAAGGTAATCATTGGATCCTGTGATCGAGGAGCACTCAACAATCTGCTCCTGAGTGGCAACAAAGTTGTCTAATGTTTCAATGGTTTTCTGGCGATGATCCAGTAGCGCTATATGCACATAGGCCATAGCCGTCAACCCAAGAGATTTTGGATTAAGCATGGCCACATAGCCGTCGATGACACCGGCTTCCTCAAGTTTTTTAACCCGCCGCCAGCAGGGAGAACTTGAAAGGTTGACCTTTTCAGCCAGATCTTGGTTGCCAATTTTCCCATCTGCCTGCAAAACTCGTAAGATACTACGATCATAATTATCTAAATTCGCCATGGTAAATAATTTCCTTATTGCCACCAATTACGGTAAATATACCCTTAAAATACCGATTTATACCCAGCATAACAAGTTATTACCTGAAAATATCAGCAATACTATCCTTACAAAAAAGGGTAGAAAAATGGCAAAACATACCAACTACACCGCCAAAAGCGCTGACAGTAGTGGATTCATCGGCTACAGCGCAAAAGAACACAGCGTTTGGTCTGACCTATTCAATCAACAAGAGGCCAATATCCAGCACTATGCAGCCAATGAATATTTATATGGTTTGGAAAAACTAGCCATGCCCAGTGACAGGATCCCTCAATGTTCCGAAATTAGTCAGCGCCTAAAACCTCTCACTGGTTGGACCGTGGCCCCTGTGCCGGCACTCATTAGCTTTGGTCGTTTTTTCAAAACGCTCTCAGAGAAGACATTTCCCGCCGCATCCTTTATTCGCAACCGCGCTGATTTTGACTATATTAAAGAACCCGATATTTTCCATGAAATTTTTGGGCATACGCCTTTGCTCACAGACCCTAGTTTTGCGAATTTCTCTGAGACTATTGGCAAAATTGGACTGCAGGTAAAACCCGCAGATTATAGTTGGCTGATCCGTCTATACTGGTTCACCATAGAATTTGGTCTGATTAAACAAAATGGCATCTATAAGGCGCTTGGATCTGGCCTTAACTCGTCACCCACAGAGTTGATATATAGTATTGATAGCCCAGTCCCAGAGCGTCGTGAATTTAATGTCATTGATATTTTGCGCACGCCCTATCGTATTGATATCCACCAACCAATTTACTATGTAATCGACGAAATCGACGATCTTCTTCAAGTCTCAGAAAGAGACTTGCTGAGCGATATAAAAAAGGCTCAATCCCTAGGGCTATATGAAATGACCTATGAACCGTCGCAAACAACTGAATTAACTGCATAAAAGAGGATGACTAAAATGACCGACAATCAAGCCTGCGACCTTAGCAACCGCAACTGTGAACCCTGCCAGGGGGGCATTCCAGCTCTGAGCTTAAAAGATGCAAAAAACATGATGGACCAGTTGCACAATGACTGGCAACTATCATTAGACGGCAAAGAAATTTCTCGAGCGTTTAAATTTAAGGGTTTTGCCCGAGCCGTACAGATGGCAAATTTGATCGCATGGGTTGGGGATCAGCAGGGGCACCACCCAGATATTGCCTTTGGCTGGGGCTATTGCTCACTGAAATTTACGACTCACGAAATCTCTGGCCTATCGACCAACGACTTTATCTGTGCTGCTAAGTTAGACCACATTGTTGATAACACCTGAGCTATTCAGAGGGATAATCAGGCTGAGCTTTTGGGCTGGCCACTGCAAAGGCCGGTAACATTTGACAGTGGTCGTATATGGCGCCAATAGTCGGGTAACCTTGCAATGGGCAATCAAAGCGGAGCGCGTTGTATACCTGTGGAATGAGACAAATATCCGCTAGGGATACTGCATCGCCAAAACAAAACCGGCCATTACTACTAGATAGAGTTAAGCGGCGCTCCAAGGCAGTAAACCCCACATTAATCCAGTGATGGTACCACCGCAACTTTTCAGCTTCCGACGCGTCCATTTCTGCCATTAAAAACTGGGTTACCTTTGGGTTATTCAACGGGTGAATTTCCATGGCAATCTGATAAGCCATAGACCGCACATGTGCACGATCAATAGCCTTACTTGGAAGCACCGGCGATTTTGGGTGAGTCTCTTCAAGGTATTCAATGATCGCAAGTGACTGGGTGATTGTACCTTCCGCCGTGGCTAAAGTGGGCACCAACCCCTGAGGATTAACCTGCAAGTAGGACTCCTGCTTCTGGTCTCCTTTGAGCAAATTAACCGGCAGCTGCTTGCAGTCCAACTGCTTTAACGCCAAGGCAATACGAACTCGGTACGCTGCAGAGGAGCGATAATAGCCATAGAGTTGGAGATCAGTGTTAGCTGACATACTTTATTACCGTTTGATCAATCTCACCAAAGATACTCTGTCCATGGTCATTTAACATATCAATTTGTATGCGATCGCCAAAATGCATAAATTCTGTAGTGGCATTGCCATTGGTAATGATCTCAAGCATACGAACTTCGGCTAAACAACAGGACCCATTGGAACGATCTAGATTGGACACTGTGCCAGAACCGACAACGGTGCCAGCGCAAAGAGGCCGAGTTTTGGCGGCGTGGGCAATGAGCTGTCCAAAATCAAAGGTCATATCAACACCGGCATTGGGTTGCCCTACTAAATCGCCATTTAAGATGGCGCGCAAAGGCAAATGCAGTTTAGCGCCATCCCAAGCGTTACCCAAAGTTTCGGGAGTCACCGCCACTGGCGAGAAGGCACTGCTAGGCTTTGCGTGATAGAAACCAAAGCCTTTAGCCAATTCACCAGGAATAAGATTGCGCAGTGACACATCATTAACCAACATTACTAATTTGATATGTTGCTTGGCTTGGTCTGCAGAGACACCCATGGGAACGTCATCCACAATCACAGCAACCTCAGCTTCAAAATCAATACCCCAGGCTTCATCAGCCATGGCTATATCTTCCCGCGGCCCTAAAAAACTGTCTGAGCCGCCTTGATACATCAGTGGGTCGGTCCAAAAAGATGCTGGCATTTCCGCGTTGCGCGCTTTGCGCACCAGCTCTACGTGATTAACATAAGCGCTACCGTCAGCCCATTGAAAAGCTCTGGGTAGTGGCGAAGCACAGAGTGCTGCATCAAATAGTTGCCCTTCTAGCTCACCACTTTCTAATTGCTGATAAACGGCCAGCAGCTGATCTTTGCAGCAACTCCAATTGTCCAGAGCGATCTGCAGTGTCGGTGCAATGTCTGCCACTGACACATAGCGCTGCATCAAACTGTTAACCACGACCAATTGACCGTCTCGACCTTGTTTAATAGATGCGAGCTTCATGACAATGTGTCTTTGTTGAATGACTTAGCCTTATCATGGAGCCATGCAGCATGCTGAGGTGCTCGCTTAGTTTTATCCCATTCTTCAAGCATAGCCGGTGCTACTCGATGCAATTCTTCTAACATACCAGGCTGGGCTGTGTTGGTCGCTAATTCAAGGCGATGCCCACTGGGATCAAAGAAATAGATAGATTTAAAGAGGGTGTGGTCAATAGGCCCCAACACTTCTATCCCTAAACCTTCAATCCTCTCTTTGGCCGCTACTAACGCGTCCATATCGGGTACTTTAAATGCTATATGCTGTACCCATTTAGGTGTATTTAAATCAGAACCCATATCCGGGGACTGAGGTAATTCAAAAAATGCCAGCACATTGCCGTTACCGGCATCTAAAAATATGTGCATATAGGGATCTGGTTCACCGGTAGAGGGAACCTTGTCCTCAGCTATGGCTAACTGGAAGTCCATGCCGAGTACCTGCTGGTAAAACTCGACGGTCTGCTTCGCATTGGCACAGCGATAAGCCACGTGATGAAAACCTTGAATATCCATAATTATACCGCCTCAGTACTCTTGGCTTTTATTGGTGAATTGTTGGTTCCTAGTACGCCCCTTTTCAGCTGGTCACGCTCTATGGATTCAAACAACGCCTTAAAGTTACCCTCGCCAAAGCCATCATCTTTTTTCCGCTGAATAAACTCAAAGAATACCGGACCCACTAAGGTTCCTGAAAAAATCTGCAGTAATAGACGAGGATCGCCCTGCTGAGTTGATCCATCTAGGAGAATGCCGCGAGATTGTAGATCTTCAGTAGGCTCACCATGTCCGGGTAAACGCTCTTCGAGCATTTCGTAATAGGTCTCTGGTGGCGCCTTCATAAAAGGTAGCCCCTGAGCTTTTAACTGATCCCAGGTGGCATATATATCATCGCAAGAGAAGGCAATATGTTGAATTCCCTCACCGTTATAGGCCATTAAAAACTCTTCGATCTGTCCGCCGCCGGTAGATTCTTCATTAAGAGGAATGCGTATCTTGCCATCGGGTGCAGACATCGCTTTTGATTTTAACCCTGTGTACTCACCGGTAATGTCGAAATAGCGTATTTCTCGAAAGTTAAAAATGTTTTCATAGAAACTAGCCCAGTGACTCATGCGACCGCGGTAAACGTTATGCGTCAAATGATCGATTACGTTGAGACCACAACCAGCAGGGTGTAGATCGACATCGTCAATAAACTCAAAGTCTATGTCGTAAATAGAACTGCCATCACCATAGCGATCGATAAGATACAGGGGCGCTCCGCCAATTCCCTTGATAGCTGGCAAACGCAACTCCATCGGCCCCGTGGGAATATCCATAGGTTGAGCACCCATTTCTAAGGCACGAGTGTAGGCTGCCTGAGCATTTTTGACTCGAAAGGCCATGCCGCAAGCAGAAGGACCATGCTCACTGGCAAAATAATGGGCGTAGCTGTTTGGCTCATAATTGATAATGAAATTAATATCCCCCTGCCTAAATAACACCACATTCTTGGACCTGTGATTGGCAACATGGGTAAAACCCATCATGGTGAACACGGGCTCTAAAATACCGCGTTCTAAGGCGGCGAACTCAACAAATTCAAAACCATCAAGCCCCATGGGGTTGTTTTCAACATCGTTCATGCTGTCTCCTTAAGACCCATTATTATGGGCAATCAATATTAGTTGTATTCACAACCATTATTCGTTGCAATTACAACTAATGTCAAGCATCATCGCCAAATGAATGAAAATAAAATGTCACGCACAAATACTAAAAAAACTCGTGAAATACTGCAGTTAGAGCGCTATCTGCCCTATCGGTTATCGATACTGTCCAACCGCATCAGCGGGCTGATTTCGGAGACCTACAGCGCCAAGTTCGCTCTCAGCATTACTGAATGGCGAATTATGGCGGTTTTGGGAGAGTATCCAGGCATCTCAGCTGACGAAGTATCGCTAAAAACTCAAATTGAGAAATCCATACTTAGCCGGGCAATCAGTAAATTATTACAGCGTAAGCTTTTAGAGCGAGAATTTGATCCCGCAGATAAACGCCGTTCCATGCTGCGGCTAACTGAGACCGGCCTTTCGGTTTATGACGAGCTTGTGCCAATATCCTATGATTATGAGCAACAGTTACTGACCTGTTTCAGTGATGCTGAAAGCAAGCAATTTAGTGAGCTTATTGATCGTCTCTATGAGCATGCAGAAAAGTCCAACTAAGAAGTTATTCTTATTCAACCCCATAATTTAGATGATAAGCCGCTGCTCTGCGAAACATCCACTATTTCACTCTGGCAAAAACCCCCTCAGAAACAGGGGGTTAGTGTTCCATACCAGCCCAGCCCAGCCCAGCCCCACACATTCTTGGGCTAAATTTATTCTAGAATCGATTGTCAAAATACCATTTTAAGTTGGCGTATCGAAAACAAGTAGGCTCCAAATATAACTGCCAAAATAAAAGTAAGAATTCCTGACCAACCAACGATATCTACCATCGAAGCGAAACCAACCATAGGATAAATAGCCACTCGGGCAGAGGTTTTCAGTAGTTCGCTTGACTCAATTTTGGCTGCTACAGGAGGTGAGTATTTATAGTATAAAGTGACGAATTTTGTACCCAAAGTGTTAGTCAGTAAATGCTTATCTCTGAAGTTCCTCAACGATTTAACATAGCGGTTCTCGTAAGAGCCAAAAGCTGCTGTGGCTATAAAACAGCCGCCACCGCCACCGCCATCATCACTAGTGACTATGACTGCAGGAGTTTCCGTAACCGAGATTGTAAAGGCCGCTTCTGCTGTATTACTTGAACTATCTGTAACTACAGCGGTGATACTATAGGATGATTTTGTTCCGTAGTCAGCAGTAACTGAATCTTTTAATTTTAGCGTAGTCCCTGATATTTCTAACGAATCAGCATCATCGCCAGATAGACTAAATGTTAAGGTTTCATTCGCATCTGGATCTGTAGCGCTCAGCGTACCAATTGAAGCTCCCGCCTCGCTCTCAGCGACTGAGGTTGCAGATAACGAAACGTCACTCGGCGATTCGTTTACATCAACCACAGTAATAGTAAAGTCTTGATTCGTAGAATTACCGAGACTATCCGCTGCCGTCACGGTGATACTATAAGATTGTTGCGTTTCGTAGTCAGCTGCCACTGATTCAGCAAGAGAGAGCTCAACTCCGGAAACTACAAATAATCCTGCGTCATCTCCTGATAAACTATAGGTGTAAGAGTCCGAAGTTGGAGTCAAAGTGCCTACGGTTATCCCCGCACTGTTCTCTTCGATAGTTACCGCTGATAATGATATTTCAACATAAGCATAGGCACCGCCCGCTGAACCAGCTATAAGGTCGTCATAAACCAAAACTTTAATGACCTCATGATCAGGCTGGCAGGAGGTGCTGTAATCATTCCAAGTTAAACCACCGTCCGTGGATTCCTGAATACAATTATCATAGGCAACCCAAACATGATCAGTATCATCTGGCTCCATCGCCACATCAGTAAATCCCATACCCCCAGGTGGTGTTACATCTGAAAAGTCCCACTTATTCCAGCCCGTTTCAGTAGTGGCCGATGAGGAATTAAGCTGTCCACGATAAACAGCATCGTGAGCCACGATGAACATAATCGCATCAATGGTACTTGAGCTTGGTCGAGCAGATAAGGCATCTATCGCTAGTATGACTTTTGTTTGAATCTCGTCAAACACAACGTCCGAGGTGTGAGAAGGCTTCGACCAATCCTGTGAAAGGCAATAACTTACTCGCCGATAAATCCCGGTTTCGGCGCTGCGACCATCGAAATCGCCAACACCGATGATGGGAAATAGAGAAGATTCACTCACACCACTTATGGTGTTAACAGGCATTTTTAATAATCCACCAGAAGACAGGGTATCTACGGCCCACGTAAGACCTTTGTCGTCAGAATAAAATACTCCGCCTTCAGTGCCCGTGTCAGTGTTAGCCATAGTCATATAAACGCGATCACACACCCCTCCAGCCGTTTCCCAGTCGATGGCCGTGGTGTAACTTCTTTCTACGCGATCACTTTCCAGAGGCATCCCAGGGCCAGAAAAAGCACTGTCATTGGGATCAAAAACACGCGTCCAATTGGTAGCCACGTCAGTTAAAGAAACAGCACCATCAGCCGTTGGATTGCGGTAGACCTTGCCGTTTCCAACTAATACCAATGTTTTGTCACTTGGATCAAATTTGACTGCTCTAGGAGGTGCTCCGTCACCTAACGGATAAATAGGGAACACCCAACCATCTCTTGTTGCTACACTTGTTGGATCACTTGGGTTATAGCCTTTCGCAAAAGCGATACCACTTTTTGCCACAACATAAAATTCTTTATCCGTCGGAGAATTTTCATAGTAGTCGAGCCCATTAACTACAAGCCCATCTATACCAAGCGCATTACCTTTTTCAAAACCGGACGGGCTTGCATAGCCGGAACCTTCAATATGCTCAACTTCCCCAATGGCAAGGTCTGTTGCAATGTAAAGGATGGAGCTATCAATAGGGTCGATAGCCAAAGAACTATCATTAGCATGAGTGCTTATGGTGATTGTAGGCCCCGAGGGTCCAGAAGGTTGAATAGTCGATTCCAAATTGGGTATAGAGTCCCATGTAGGAGCGGTATCATCCTGATCCATCACCACCCTAGAAATAAAAACATTACGACTCTCAGCGCCTGATCCCGTTGTACCTCTAAAACGAATTTGTCTGGGAAATCCATCAGTAAAACGATATCCAGCACAACCACTAGTCGCCAAACCACATTGGTAATCCCAACCACTATTCCATGAAATACCACCATCAGTGCTTTTAAATGCTTGGCCGTTAGTTGAAGACCCAGCGATAAAAATAGTCTTACCGTCCGTTTTGATTGGATCGACTCCGATAAGGTTAATTTCTAATGGGCAGTTTGTTATAGGACAAGTACCGGTGTGCAGCTCAACAGGTGCTTTGGCCGGTAGATTAGTAGTTAGATTCGTGTCAGTCCCTCCCCAATCAGTTGAGTAAAGATTCAAAACGCCAGAAGACGAGCTAATAACATAACCAAGAGTAGAAGAGGCCACAGCAATTGCAATAATTTCATCGCCAGAGGGATGCGTAAAAACAGCCGCGAACGCATCCGTTGCAGCTCCTGAATTAAGTAAAATAACCCCATCTCGGGTTCCTGCATACATACCAGATGAGTGTCCAACTAAAGCAGTGACATCAGAGATACTGGCCCCACTGGTATCTAACGACTCTGTCCAGCTAACATTAGGATCTAAGTCGCCATAATTATCACTCACATGAAGTTGACTAAACATACCTGATGAATTCCAGGTCAAGGTTGCATAAACATCAGTCGCACTTTTAGGGTTGGCTTCAACTAAAGCGGCACTGCCTGGAATATGTCCAGTTATAGTGCTATCGATCGGATTGGTCACCGAACCCCATCTTGCGGCGGAAGGATGCCACCTAAATATTCCGCGCTGACTAGAATCGACAGCAATAATAAGCTCAGTTGAGCCCGATCTGTTTACGGCCTCTATATCGCTAACTTGACCTCCATAGAGTCCAATATTCTCTTTTATAGGTTCTGCAACCAGAGGGCCTAACAAGAGAAATCCAAAACATAAAAATATTAACTTTTTCATCACTATCTCCTCAAAAAAATACTACGCAGCATGAAGTGACCCATCAGTTAAAGCATATAAGGCGGTCCTCACCGTGACCTGTGCCTTTTTTGTTTTCCTTTATTAATAAGCTTATTAAAAGTGCTTAATTTTATTTCTGTTTTGGGTACATACTAAAAATGCAGGGCAGCTCATCATTCCTCTCAAACTCTGCCCCTTCACCGATCAAAGAGCACTTAACATAAGCCTCTCATAGTACTTCTATCTTCAACGTCCCCATCCCAGAAAAATCTGTCGCCAGCATTTAAGTATAGTCAGTGATTTGGACTATGCATTTCTATCGAGCAAAATGCTGCACACCCCTTAAGTTTGGTAATCAGGGCTTTGAGAAGTTCATCGTTGCTTTTACAGGAAAAGTTTTTAACCACGACGGGTTAGTTGAAGTTTTAGGAAATGGCGGGAATTATTCGGGCTTAACACTCACCCCGTGAGGTCAAATATCTTGAGGTTTCAATAGGTTCATTTTTATTTAAGAGTTCTATACACTCGAGCAACTGGGTCTCTGATGAACCATCAATGCTCTCGGATATAATCTCAATACGGCTCTCGAAACAGTCATCCAATTCAATCTCATTAAGAGCATCAAGGGTAGCGTCGTAACCAAATACAGCGATACCGGTGATAAAAACGCCTTTGATACGTTCGGCCAATACATTTATTAGCAACAAGATTGGCTTTTCTCAATTAAATACTTTAGCAGGAGAGCTCCGCCACCCAATGCTGCTAAAGCCTTCATATTGATTGATTGCCTTAATAAAACCATAGTCTGGCATTGGTAAATCTAAAGCTAATGGATTCACCGCTGGGTCAAGAATATAGCAAGGCGGCCTAGATGGTAAAAAAAAGGCGCAAAGCATAAGTGCCTGGTCACTGGCGCGACCTGGTTTCTGGGAAGTAATCTGATGGGTAACTTGGTGCCAAGCGCCATCTCAGCTAGCGCTTGACCCACTGTTTAGCTTGTTCTGCCCTTCTAAATGATTAGGCCCCTAATAAGCTCTGACCGCACACTCTCACCATATTTCCGTTGACGCCAGCAGCCTGAGGGCTGAGGAAGAAACCGATCACTTCGGCCACATCAATCGGGAGGCCACCCTGCCCAAGCGAGGAAAGTCTGCGCCCCATCTGTCGTGTTAGAAAAGGAATAGCAGCCGTCATCTGTGTTTCAATAAATCCTGGTGCTACGCCGTTAATAGTTATGCCTCTGGAGGCACAGGTCTCTGACAGAGCTTCAACCACACCGATAATTGCTGCTTTAGAAAAGCCATAGTTCGTTTGCCCGACATTACCAGCAATACCACTGATGGAGGCAACACCAATGATCTTACCTCCATTG
>Ga0209192_10000845_pt1 | contig 27138 bp, 28 predicted proteins | sample ArcticOcean_MG_C_11_FD_187433 | JGI IMG/M metagenome (GOLD analysis project Ga0209192, IMG submission 187433) | Marine microbial communities from western Arctic Ocean - ArcticOcean_MG_CB2_154 (SPAdes) (version 2) | ecosystem: Environmental > Aquatic > Marine > Oceanic | place: Arctic Ocean... | reverse complement strand
AAACAATAAAGAATTTTTAAAATCCGCTATAGATTTGCATATTAATAGTATTAAGCCGATTGTGGGTTCTCTTCGTCTGAATAAACATCATATAATGGAAATGTTGATTGAGGAAAAATATGATGAGGATGGTATGATAATGAAAGTAGATAATTATGTAAAAATAAAATCATTGTTTCAGTCTCCCGTTTCATTAAGTGAGATTAGTTTCCCGTCGGGAGAACAACCACGTGTAATAAAGTTTGTTGTATAAGTAAAAATATGATGTTATATCACGCCATATTTTTATAGACCACATTTATTGTAATTACTCACACCATCCCAAACAATACTATTTGTATTTGCCCAGTTTTTTAAATCACATATAATACTATCTTCACCGTAAGGTATCACTTCGGTAACTTCATTCGTACCAGAAACGGTAGGAGACCTCCCTTCATTTTTACCATTCGAGTTCCAATGTCTATCCGCCCAAGAAGCAACTTCTTGAACCGAACAATCACTACTTCCGTGTGCGGTTTCAACCGCGTTTTTCAAATCTGGATATCTATTAATATAGCTCTGACAATCATAACTGGCTGTGCCCCGATTCGGTTTTCCATCATCAGGCACTTTACATTTGGTTTCACCTGTTGTAGCATCAGTGTCTAACGTCCAATAATCCGGACAGGTATTTGCGATGGATGGATATGCCAGATCCGACTTGGAGTAATATTTCATTAAAATACCAATATAGGTTAAAAATAATATCAAAGAAATAGTCGCAACTGTTAAAACTATGAAATAGAAACGGTCCATATTATAATATTACCGGATATATTTTCGTGTGAGTATTTAGTGTTTGTTGTGTTTGTTTTGAAACTATTTTCTAATAAGAGAATATACCATTATTCTAAAATATGTCTTACAGTGATTTTAACCAAAGTCAGCCAAAACCCATAATTCAAAATGTAGAAAGATATAATGGTCGTGTTAATATAGTAGACCCGTCACCGAATGTTGTCTTTAAGATGCAAGAAAAAATGGAACTACGTGAGAAAACAACGAATTATCGCGAAGCACTTACAGGAACGATGGAAAATACTGTGTTATCAAACGCATATTTTTCAAAAGAAAATATACAAATGATACACAATGGATTACGCGCAGGAGTATATACAGCATCAGATAATCAGTATATTGTTCCACCTCAAAACATAGATATAATCAAAAGTGTAATGAGAACCATTTTTTTACAATACGCAGAACATAAACCAGACAAAATTAGAGAACAAATAGAAGCACTCAATAAATTAGTATTGGACCATTTAGTTCCCGCATTGTATAACGAAACGATAGGTTATGTCAAATATTGTCGCGACCAGAGTACTTTGGCTATGCCTTTGGAACATCCTAAACAAACCGACCGCGATTATAAAGAATTGGCGTTCAATCAATTTATGTAATTCAACGCATATGATAACTGGTATCTATCATATGTTTTGTATCTATCAAACACGAATTTAGTACGGTTACATATTTGTTATAGATTTTTTTATATTCAGAATAGACATTATATAATGAAACACTGTCGCCTACATTTGTTATTTTATTATGTAGTCTTCCTAAGATAATTTGGTATAACAATACAACATTATCATGTTCTTTGTTTTTGTTGGTTTCTTTCTTCCAATAATAAGTATGATTTTTTATTTCAACACATCGCATAGTATTATTCAAAAATATTATGAGTTCATCTTCTGGGAAATATCGTTGATAGATATATATTACGTTCATTGGGGTTTGTTCGAATCCATTTATTTCATTAAGATAACCGTGTGATATGCTTACAAGAAATAGGTTTATTTTTTTTTCAATATTAATATTAGAAATAATCCCACGTGTCAAACTCGGTGATTTTACTGGTCGCAGTTGAACGTCCATTATAATTCAATATAGTGTGTGTTTTGTAGGTTTTAGTTTGATAAATATCATTACGCAATAAAGTATTCAATTTTACTTTTCGGTCAGTGCAATCGTAGAAATTTATTTGTAAATATTATTACGTATTTTTCACTTATAATATTCAATTACTTTTCACACACCTGAACTTATTTACTATTCCTTCTTGTTTTTTGATTCTTCTTCCTAGTTTTTTTACGCTTAGTTGAAATTTTTTTATTACGGCGTCTAATATGTCTCTTAGTCTGTTTATATTTCATTATTTTCTTATGTTTTTTAGATTTTTTACGACGATTTCCACCTAAAATATTAAATACGCCTTGACTATCGTTAGGAATTCTATCATATTTTGATTTTTTATCTTCGCCGATATAATTTAAATAGTCAGAGTTCATGTAGAACATACCATAACGTGTCAGCACATTATCTATAGCATATTTTAGTAACTCATCAAATTTATCTTCTTTATTCATATGTTCGCATACAACAACTTCCTTCTTATTCATATCAGTAATTAATTGTTTTATATCACCATAATTAGAATATTTTGATATACTTGATTTATCATTTATATCAATGACAGATATATAATCATCTTTTAATACGTAATCCTTTATCTGTTGCAACTGAAAATACATATAATCATTTTCATTATATAATACTTGTTCCAAATCTGTTAATAAAAATGGAAGTTTATTTTCAGTTTTAAACGTAGTTACCAAGTAATTAAATAACAAATATAATGATTTATGTGTGGGTACTAGTACATGACGATTATCGTCTTTAACTGTCCATTCGTCATAAGCTATTGCGGTTTCTTCGTCATCAATACATACGTGAATTACATAATTATTAAACATCCATAAGTAAGCAAATAATGTAAATTCATTACTCAATTCTACATTTATTTCCTGACCTAGTTTTTCTTGTGTTTTTACATAGTTAAACGCTACTGCATAATAATTATTGTATTTGGATAATAAAGGATATTTACTTAGAATTGCTTCATTATCATCTGGTGTTTTTATGTCAGATACTGATTTGGATTTAGAATCTAAAGGAACTGTATATAACGTATCAATACTATCTTTAGAATTAGAATTAGAATTAGAATTACTAATACTTTTTAGTCTACCATAACTGTTTTGATCTACACCCTCTAGACTACCTAATGGACTACCTAATGGACTATCTAATGGACTATGTAATGGACTAATATATGGACTACCTGATAATCCACCTTGTTGTGATCTCTCGATTAGTCCTGTCATCAATTCTTCTATTCTATCTAATAAAAAATAATTAGTACTTTCATTCTCGATACGAGATACACTAGTATGATCAAATATAGATCTAAGTTTCTCTATACCAAATGGATCCCCAGTGTCACTCTCATTCAACCAAGCCCCAGTTGTAATATTCTGTATTTGTAACAATCTACTTGTATAGTCATATGTATTAGTGAAATGATTATATTTGTATATTAATCTGTAATCGCTCCCTTGTAATGATATTATATCTATATCTGTATTATCCGCTCCAATTAAGGTATTCATTGACTGATCTACTGTAGTATAATTTCTTAGAAAGTTAGTCTCAGAAGGATCATCAATTCCATGTATTGTATTACTACATGTAATATATGGTTCAGCTACTATCGCCTCAAAAGCTCCTTTAATAGAGCTCCACATTCGATTATACGCTGTTTTATGTATAAATGGTGTTAAAGCTAAAATATAATTAGGAGTATCCAATATATATTTTAGTTCATCGTCTGTATAATTAGAGAAATATCTACGTACCAAATTATAACCAGACGCTACACCAGATGTTACAGTTCCTAGAATATCACCAATAGCTCCACCAGATTGCTCTTTAATTTGAATAAGAGAATTGTCTTTTAAAGAAGTCTGATTTGTTATTTTTTCACTGGTATGTGGGTTATTAGAAGTAATAATTGTGCTGCCTCCGTTTAGTCGAGGCGACTGCCTTCGCCCTGTTACTACTCCTGTTGCTGTTCCTGTTGCTACTCCTGTTGCTACTCCTGTTGCTACTCCTGTTGCTCCGTTTGGTATATAATATTTCATTGACTCAGGTCTATGGTGTTCGAATATTACAGGTATATTTAACATTAATGCAACAGCATATAACATTCTGTCAATTGTTACTAATACTAGTTTGTTTATAGTCACATTGGGTTTATCAATCTTAGTAACTTCAATAAGAACATTACCACTATTTACTAATTTACATATACTTGCTTGATTACCATCGCCAGTTCGCTTTTGTGTAAATTTATTATTATTATCTCTAAAATTTGGACAACCGTTATTAGTAGAATCATTAATATCTGATTCAACGTAACCAGAATATGGATATGTTGCTACCTGCTGCGGCAATTGTTGATACATATAATTTTCGATTTCTGTACATGGACCTTTTTGATTTCCATTAATTTCTCTGTTTAATACAGTAATACTATTTATATGCTTTGCCGCAGCATTACCTATTACAGGAATCACAGACCCATTATTAATTTTTATATTTATTTTATATTTGTTATTATTGGTCAATTCATCTTGATCAATCGGACCAAGTGAAACCGGTATATTACCTACAAATACACCAGCTGGTTGTAGCGTATTACTATAATCATAAAAAACAGTATTATTATTATTATTATTATTATTACTATTACGCTTGGTTTCATAATATACATTCTTACCAGTGTCATGTATTTTTAATTTTGGAGCAGCATCATATACAGATTCTCTTAATATCGGTACCATAAATCGAGTCGTGAATTTACCGTATTTATAAATTTTTTTTTGGGTATCTACGAGTAAGGGAACGAGTGTATTACCATCGACAACGATACTATAATTAGCTGACAATTCGTCATGAACTGCGTCATAATAGAGTGTATCATCATGGCCAACATAATCACCTCTATATATAATTCTTCCAGAATTACGAGTTTTTATATAATTCTCAGCATATGACATAAACGAATTCTCTAAGTCTTTTGCTTGTAAAGCACTACTATAATAGTTTGCAGGTGTTCTTAAACTACCATACCTCTTAGATAAGGCATCGCTGCCTATACCGAATACTAACTTAGACAAGGCTGAAAACGCCATTTTTTGATTTTTATATTTGGCTGCCTCTCTCTCACCTCTACTATGAGCAGATAATGTATCATAACAAATAGAGTATTTTCCAAAATCATGAGAAGTATCAAACAAGGCCATTACTTTAAGTACCTGTTCAGGACTGTATCCATCACGATTCACAGGATATATAACATTCAATATCTCATTTATTTTAGCAACCTCTCTTAATTCAGCCATATATATATATATATATATAACTAAATAACAAATAAACTACAGTGAATAAAAAGATAAAAAGGTATTGATGCGAAACAAAAGCTATCATTTTTAATTCGCAAATATAAAATTCTCCTTTTCCATAACAGTTATTAAATTACTTTTATTGATTGGACCATTTACAATTCTGAGTTTTTCATATTGTTTGTATTCATCCATATCTTCCAATGTAAATAGGGAATGGACTGTATATAGTTCAATAACATCTGTTATGTATTTTGTGTTCTTCTCCAACCATTCATAAAATCCATCTGTTCCACTCTTTTTATATTTTTTAAAATACTTTAATGTTTTAATCAAATTGTTGCCACTATCATCAACCCCAATGTTATAGTCTGTACCTGATACAATACAAATGCTCCGAAATTCATCTTGTGTTAAATCCAATTCGCGTAACATGTCCTTTAAATTATACATGACAACTGTCTTCTTGAGTAAGCTCATATATCGCAATACACGAGGACATCCATATACAAATAAATCCATATCTTCACTTAAACAAGCATGGGCTTTATTTTTACATACCATTTTAGCGCATAACTTATCTGCTTCACCAGGAGCTTCAATATAGGATACTCCATATGCTTGGAAAAGTAACTTTACGTTTTCTATATCCGTATGATGGACACGAATAAAATCCTTCTTTATTATTTCCATTGTTTCTTTCATCTCCTTCTCCTCTTGTTTATTCATATTATCAATACCATCCTTCATTTTACAATCTAATTCATTATATTTCATTTCCGCTATTTTTTTATCATTTTTTCTTTTTTTTAGTAATTCATACTTTTCTTTTGGAGGCTTTCCGTCAAACACAAACAATGGGACAATATTATACTCGCGAAATATAGATATCATCAAGTAAAAGTTTTCCAATAACGCATTTTCTCCCAAGAATCGATACAAATAAATACTTGTATCGATTACAATCTTTTTATCACTCAATTCATGTAATCCTATTTGACGAATCGAGCTTTTACAATTACTTTGTAAATACTTATTAAGATATTTAATACCCATTTTTATATATTTATGTAAATGTAATACTACCCAATAATGTTATTCAATTTTTATTTTTTACGTCTGATAATAGGGCAGGTATATCATTCGATGACATCTTTAATGTACGTAGTAATACGTAATCATCCTTTGCAAAAAACGTTTCAATAGTGGATATATTTCGCTGAATCTTTGTATTTTTACAACATTCATCTATAAAAGCCATATACGAATCTAAATTACCAGGAGTTTTTTTAAATTGTATTAACAAATTATTATTTTTTGAACACCAATACATAAACCGAGTGTAATTATTCATCAACAAACTTGTAATAATATAATAGCTAAAGACTGACGTATTTTCTTTGTATAAATAATTACAAATATTAATATTTTCCGACTTCCTTTCCACAATATGATTGTATTTTAAATCTAGAAAGTCTAATATTTTGATTGCTTGAACTAAAGAATGTTTGCATTCTCTTTGCATATCTGCTTTAAACCTGGTTATAAAATTAGCCAACATTTTACTAGTTTTACCAGTTTTAACAGACATTGATGATCCATTTGCTAGTCGAATTGCTTGATAAGAATACATAAGTGTGTTTATGGTTCTCCCCCAAAATTCGCAATAACTCTCATATACATTAAATTCTACATTTACGTTGAATATGTCCTTGAGTTTTTTATTTACAGTATGCATAGACATATTTGAAAAATCCAGTCCAAAGTTATGAAACGTTTCATGAATAAAAACTTTAAACCATTCCTCCTTTCTATACAATACTATTTCTGTATGTTCTTTACACCCAGTGGTATAAGCACTATTTACATGTTCAGTATCGATAATGTGTATTTGATTGTCTGGAAGTTGTTTTTCAAAAGGAGTAAAATAGATGAATATAGAGACCGTTTTTGAGCATTTTTTGCTAGAAAACTCGTTTAATATATGAAACCACATATACATCATATGTACGTATTTTTCTAACGTATCATATTCTCCTTGTTTGAGTTCATCAGTGAGAACAAAATAGATATTTATTAGTCTTCCTTTTATTGTACATGTAAATTGTATATTGTACGTCGCGTTATCGTCAATATAGGTCTGTATTTTTTTAGGAAAAAAATGACCATCCATCACTTCAGGTCTAGGTATTTGACTAACCATTTGTATTTTTGTTATATTATATTGGAAACATTTACCATTTGTTTTCTTCTCTACGTATTGGTCTGCTTCAGTTAATAATGAATAAAAAGTAGTAATAATATTATCACTGGTATTATCTACCAAATAGTCGTATTTTAGTCCTGGTATATCAGTATTTATATAATCCATCATTTATTATTATATAAATATTATTATTTTTATATTTTATCTCTCTACCATATTTTTTATACACTGCTATTGCTTATTTTACTTCGAACAAGCATTAACGCATTTGCTAATTCAGGTTCTGCTCCCTTTTTATAATGTTGTAATTTGGCCTTCTTTGTCTGTATTAACACCTGTTTTAGATCTGATTTGTCTTGATTAAATTTGGCATAAATAGCATTCTCTAACAATGACTCTTCTTGACCTCCATAAAAATCAGGGTCTATTTTGATATCTTTTCCTCGTAATATCTCTCCTTTATGCTTTCCATTTTTAGAACCAGCTACCTTGGCTAATTCAACATCTTCTGAAATCTTAGATCCGCTCTCTTGAGAGAAAAGAAGATAGAATTCTTTATTTGTATTTTTGAATTTATTTGCCTGATAATAATGTTCTACCGTTTTCCATTTGTGACCATCCAATTCGAATGGTGCTACATATTCATTGTTTAATTTTCTGCGCCAATCTTTTAATTCAGATAACTGAGAGAAATCTTTGATTAATTCAATGGGTATTTTCTCTCCATTGCCTTTCCCTGGAAGTGGTTTGTCATTTGATTTATTATAAAACTGAAATACAATTGAATTGTCGTATAGACCATTTTCATTTTCCTTGATTACTGCAACGTCTAGATCGACTGGTTCTTCAATCCCCAATTCTTCGTTAAACATTTTAAACTGTGGGATAATCTTATAGGGTCCAGATGACCCTTGAAGGCAATTTTTAGCTATGTCTAATTTAATAGCATATGGAATTTCTGAAAATTGGAACATACGATGATATTTATAAGTAATGAGTTTATAATGATCTCCAGTGTAATCCAATAAAATATAATATTCCGGTTCGAATGTACCTATATCTTCTAAAATAGGATCATTTAATTGCCCGCACAAGAGAACATTGTTTTTGTCACCTGATTTCCAGGCTTCGCTAGAGAATATAATCAACTTTATATTCAAAACACGTTCCAATGTGGAAATAGCCCAGGTATCTGCCCAAAATTCGCATGTTTTCATAATCTTTTTCAAATCTTCTATGGAATGCACCGTTTTCATAAATCGAAATTCATGCATGAGTTCTTTCGACACTTTCATTTCGGATTTCAACAACTTGTATTTAGCTGCTACATCTTTGGCATGTTCTACTACTTTCTGTTGTTCATCACGTTCCTTGGAATTTTTCAATCTATCTCTCAATTCAATATTTAATTTCTGCAGTTCCTTTATTTCAGTTTCGCCGGTTTGAACAACTTCTACAAACATTTTGTATTTTTCCTTGTAGTTTTCGTACAATTCTACAGTTACTTCGTCCGCCATTTTTCTACGCAAATCCATAACAGTCATCTCTTTATCAATTGACTTAAATGAGTCTCTAATTACCGCAAACAAACAATCCCCTCCACCCTCATTGTCAATAAGATGATATTCATTACTTTTCAGAAATTCTTGTACCCATTCTTGTCCCTTTTCTTTTTTATAATCATCGTGTTCCTTTTCCATTTGCTTTAACGTTTGCTCTGGTAAAACTGTTTTGGTCTCCTCTTTGTCAGATTGTTCATCATCGTCTGACGACGAGTCATCAGCATCAGTATCCTCCTTTTCCATATCATTATCTTCGTCCTCTTTGAAATTATCCGTTTTGGAAACGCGTTTTTGACTATTTTGCCCAGTAAGCATTTCAATTGTAACAAACTTGTATAATAATGGTTCATCAATATCTTTTAATTCTATATCTCCATCTTCATCGACAACATTTGGTAATTGGTCAGACATAATTTCATAAACACCAATCTGTTTCGATACTTTGTCATTTTCAACTAAATAAATGGGATAATAGATAATATTATCATCAATAAATGCGTACTTGGCTTGTCCTAGAGCAATAATAATATCTTGTCCTAAAACCGCGATTTCATACATAGATGCGTCAAAGCTGACGTCATCCGGATCTAATTTTTTCAATTCAGGATAGTTTATATTGGGATTTAATATAGAATTCACCATTATAGACTAATTATATATTACTATTTATATTTTTTATATTTGTTATCTACTAAAACGACTCTATATATATATCTATTCTAATGAAAAGAGATAAACTTTCCAAAATAAGTATCATTTTGGAGTTCATGTATATAATGCCAACATCTTTTTCGGTTATATACATTCAATGAATTTTCAGACTCATTCTCGAATTGAATAATTAATTCAATCAACTCTTCCTTTTTTAAGCGTCTCTTTGGTATTTCATAATAATTCGCAATATGATGTAGCATTTTCAGTGTATAATTTTCAAAATAATCAACATGTTGTGCAATTAAATTATCATCATCGTTTAGTTCATCATTCATATTGTTGTGAAAACCGTCGTCTTCATCATCTAAATCTAGTTCGGAAAAAAAACATTCATTCAGCATCATTTTATCAATTTCTATTTTGTTTGATTCATCACAAATAGGAGGTCCCAATTCTTTGGTTTCATACCGTATTTCATTATTATTCATTTATATATATACAATTAAACGTTTTTAATTCTTTTTTTGCGTAATCATTTACCTAATTTGCTACTCTATGATTTACTTGAGTTTATCTAGAATATCCATATGTTTAAATTTGGATTTGGGTGATATACCCATAAACTTCTTGGTATCTATATTTTTTATTTGTAACAAATTATCCATTATTTGACTCCATCCACTATATGATACAAGTGTTGAATATGGAATACTGGTGAGGAAAATATACAAATTTTCGGATAATTCATTCACTTCCATATATTTAGATTCATTTAACATGGTTTCTTCCTCCATAATCATATTCTGTATGCTTATAATTTTATCAAATACAAAATCTAATGTGATTACATTGTTCTTATATAAACTAGTAAGGAATAAACTCATTGCTCGTCTCTTTTCATTCACAATATTCATTTCGCAAAACTTGTTGTAATCGACTTCAGGTGATACAAATTCCATATCTTCAAACAATTTCATAAATTCATTAATATTATTATCAACAATATTCGTCATGAATTCATATTTAGTTTGTAATTCATTGGCCAGCCTAGCATAAACATTGCTATTGAATTTATTAGAAGTAGCCATAGTAAATATAGAGTGACCAATTTTATCAATATATATATCATCGCAATTTTCATTGTCCTTAATTTCGTCTAATATAGTTGTTAATTTTTCAATAATCTTGTCATATGTTTTATCTGTTAATTTATTAATCAACGCACGGATACCATCAATCTCTTTTTCGATACCTTCCTTTTTAACAAATTCTGTCTTTTGAAAACTTCGAAGTGATTGCCAATCGTCCGGTGTATTGACTTCTTCGTTACGTCTTTTCTTCTTTCTATATGAGTTTTTATCGTTATTGATAGTACTGTTTTTATTTGAAAAGGATGGAGTTTTTACATAAGTTGGAGCTCCTACTTGCTGTGTTAGTAAATTAATCAAGTCCGTTGTTTCTTGAGGCAATGTAAAAGTACTATCGGACCATTTAATATTATCAAAATCTTGTATAGTATAAATTACTGTAGCCATTATGTAATATAAAAAGAATATGTTTATTATTTTATATCAATTTTATTATAAATAATAAATAACAATAAAAGTCGATAATAATTATTTTATCATTATTTGCGTAATAAATAACAACTATATAACATACTTAAATATTATGCTATAAGTATAGTATTGATATTATGCTTACAGACGCAAATACAGAAGACATAACAGTTCCCATCGTAGAATCTACGGTAGAAACAACTACTGACTATGAACCTACAGAAACTCATAATTGGAATGAGATGAATTTAAAAGAAAATTTATTGCGTGGTATATATGGATATGGGTTTGAAAACCCCAGTCCAATTCAAAAAAAAGGGATAATGCCTATTTTAACAGGTAGAGATGTAATTGCACAAGCCCAGTCTGGAACTGGAAAGACTGGTGCATTTACTGTATCGACATTACAATGCGTTGATGAAACGTTGAATGAAGTACAAGGATTAATTTTGGCTCCTACACGCGAGTTGGCCATTCAAATTCATGACGTTATTTCAAAAATAGGTACATTTATAGAAAATTTAAAATGTTCATTACTAATTGGTGGTCGTTCGATGGAACAAGATATGAAAGAACTAGAAAACAAGCCTCAGATTGTAATAGGCACACCTGGAAGGATACATGATTTGATTCGACGAAGAAAATTAAACACAAAATTAATCAAACTATTAGTTATCGACGAAGCAGATGAAATGTTGTCGAGTGGATTTAAAGAGCAAGTTTATAATATTTTTCAGTTTTTAGGAAACAAAGTTCAAGTAACCTTGTTTAGTGCTACACTTCCAGCTGAAATTCAAACATTAACTGAAAAGTTTATGCGAGATCCAATTAAGATTTTGGTCAAAACTGAAAGCGTTACGTTAGAAGGAATCAAACAATATTATATTGCACTAGACAGTGACACTCAAAAATATGAAACATTGAAAGATTTATTTGAATGTATATCAGTAAGTCAGTGTATTATATATTGCAACAGTATTAATAGAGTGAATGATTTATACGAGGCTTTATGTAAGGACAATTTTCCAGCATGTTGTATTCATAGTGGAATGGAAAAAACCGATAGAGATAAAGCATACAAAGATTTTACGAACGGTGGGTCACGAGTACTAATTTCATCTAATTTAACAGCTCGTGGGCTTGACGTTCAACAAGTGAGTACTGTGATTAATTTTGATATTCCAAAAGATATTCATACATATATCCACAGAATTGGTAGATCAGGTAGATGGGGAAGAAAAGGAATGGGAATTAATTTCATTACTCAACGCGATATCCGTAAAATAAGAGAGATTGAGCAATATTACGAAACTCAAATAGAAGAAATGCCAGCATCTATATCTAATATAACAGCATAATAGAAGATGATATTTTTATGATTATGCTTGTATAAATTATAAATTATAACTTATAATATACATGTTCGTATAGAATCGATTTATTAATTCGTCAAATATACTAATTAATGAATTCAAATTTTGAATTGCCGATATACTATTTAGAAAATAAGGAAAAACTAGATAGTAATATTATCAACGATTTAGAATTATTAGCTTTAAACGAAGATACAGACCAAAATGATATTGAGGGTAATAATGATACTAATAATGATATCAGCGAAGAGAAAGGAATCGACCAAGTAAGTCAAGACAATAGCAATAGAAAATGTTTAATGGAAACCGTTATACAACCGAAATCAAAGATTGGAAAAGAACAATTACATAAATTATGCGAATATTACACGAACAATAAGCTTTTTTTGAAACAAACACAAAAGATTATAGGTTCATGGAAAATAGACGACAATCAATTTTCAAAACAAAAACAATATGACGAGTTTTATGAATTATGGCAAAAAATAAAGGGTGATGAAAAATTCATAGACCGATATTACTACGTTGATGTCGATTTTTTCAAATTTTTAAACCATTCTTCGCCATTTCTTCAATTACTTAGTATATATAATTTAGTAAGTCCTATACTAAGTCTGATTTTGCCTGTTATTTTACTGTTAGTGCCTTTTTTTATGTTGAAATTCAGTGGAATACCAATCACTATGGAAAGCTATTACAAAGTGCTGATGAATATATTTTCAAAACACGCACTAGGAAATATCTTTACTATTATGGAGGATATTTCGTGGGAGAAACGAATATATGCAGTAGTATCTATCGTATTTTACGTGTTTTCCATTTATCAGAATTCCATTGTCTGTTATCGTTTCTATAAAAATTTCAAGTCGATTCACGAAGATTTGTTTTTAATGAGAGATTATTTAACGACGACTATTGAGAACATGAACAAATTAGAACTAGCGTGTATGAAACATAATACATATCTACCCTTTTTACAAAGCATATATCCTCACAAAGAGTATTGTACCAAATTAGTAAATGAACTGAACGTAATTACTGAATTCGACGTAACGAAATTACATACCAAGTCGAGACAAATAGGATATATTATGAAATACTTTTATGAATTTCATATAAACAAGGACATTCAAAGTACAATTGAATTTAGTATAGGTATGAATTCATTTGTTGAACATATGAATGGATTAAATAAATTGAGTAGAGAGAAATTCATCCATAAATGTAGCTTTGGTAAAAAGACAAAAATGAAAAAGGCATATTATCCGTGTCTAATGTTTAACGAAACAGTAAAAAATGACATTGATTTAAGCAAGAATATGGCTATAACTGGACCGAATGCTTCCGGAAAAACGACTATATTAAAAACCGTATTATTTAATTTGATTTTCTCTCAAGGATTTGGATATGGATTTTACTCAAAGGCGACGATTAGTCCGTACAATCATATTCATTGTTATTTGAATATACCGGATACATCTGGTCGTGATAGTTTATTTCAAGCCGAAGCTAGACGATGCAAAGAAATATTGGAAAGTTTAGAAGATGGCAAAAAACATTTTTGTATATTCGATGAATTATTTTCCGGAACAAATCCAACTGAAGCTTGTGCTAGTTCTTACGGATTTGTCAAATATTTGATAGAACAGAAAAACATTGATTTTATACTGACAACCCATTTAATGGATTTGTGTAAAAAACTAGAACATGTAGTTAATAATAGTCATATGAACGTAGAAAAACAAGACGAATATGCATTCAAATATACATATCAAATAAATCGTGGTATTTCAAATGTAAGGGGTGGTTTAAAAGTATTATTTGATTTGAATTATCCTGAATATATTTTAACAGAATCAACCAAATTATTGAAAAATATGTAACAAAAATCAAATGTATAAAATACGTTTGCATATTATTTAATTAATCTTTATATTAAATAATAATGTATGAAGTTTTAACAAGTCCAATTACATTGCTATGTTTAGGCGTTGTATTTTTATTAATATCTTTACTATTTTTTTATTTTAAGCGAAGTCTCTCTCTTTTAGAGAGAGCACAAATGGAACAAGCGCGAGTACTTCAATCATTTATTACCAATATGGAAATGACGCGCTTGCGCCAATATCAACCACCAGAACAACATACGCCATCATATAATGATGATCATGTAGGAGGACAATCCGATATTGTACATACTGAATCGAATGAACAATTAATCGATGTATCAGATGATGACAGCGATGATAGCGATGATGACAGTGATGAGGACAGTGATGATGACAGTGATAGTGATAGTGACAATGACAATGACGAGGAAACTATCAATAATGAAAATGTATCTGCTGTATCGATTAATGGATTGTCTATTTTAGAAATAGATGAATTAGAAAACAGCGACGATGAAATAAAAGTCATTCAAATACAAGAGAATAATTTAGAAGAAATCTCGGTGGAATTATTAAAAGTGGATGAATTACCTCCAATGGTTGAACAAAAATTCAACATGAATATCAATATCAGTGATAGTCGAAGCGATACTAGTATTGATAGTGATAGTGATACTGATAGCGATGATGAAAACGTTAGTGAAACGAATGATATATTACAAAACGAACCAATCACTTCTATACATAAAATACCATCAGTACAAGAATTAATGACAAATAATGAAGTAAAGGAAGATATTGTTTCCACAGATTTAAAAACATTAACTCTACAGAAATTAAGGCAAATCGCAGTAGAAAAAGAACTTATTCAGACAGGCAGTAAGCCTAATAAAAAGGAGTTAATTAAATTAATTGAAGACTCAACACAATAACTTTGTAAATACATTTTCTCTCTACGTATATATATATAATGAGTTGGGGAACATGTTATGCTGGCTCAAATAATATTCATTTTGATTTTCCACCTATCATGGCAGATGGAAGAAATTATGCAAAGTGGCAACCAGGTGCAGTGATAAACGAACAAATTAGAGAGGAGAATAACATCAAATCAAATTGGCAATACAGACAATATTTAACAAAAAACGCAGATTCCGTTATAAAAGCCAATCAATTGGAAGCATGTGATGAATGCTGTTATTGTCCGGCTCTAAGAACCGGAGAACCAATTTCAAATACTCCATTCTTGTATAAATCGTGTATGGAGAAATCCCAACCATATGGGTATGAAAATAGTGATTTGAAAAATGTTTATCTCTCATCTTATCAGCTTCAAGCTAGAATGGTTGCTCCTGCTATTACGCAAGAACAATTACTTCAGCAACATTATCCTAATCCCAATTAAATCCAAACTAAGTTTAGAATATTTTATAATAAAATATTATATTTTATAATAAAATATTATAAAGATAAATATAAATGCCAGTGAGAAATGGTTTTCGTATAGGTAATCGACGTGTAACTTATACAGACACAAGTTTAGGCAGGGAATTGAATGTTAAATTTAATTTAAATAATACGCGCTCCACAACTCAAGCAACAAATGAAACTTCAGTTACACCAGTGAATAATGTATTTTGTTCATGTCGTCAGAGTCCCATTAATATTATAAGTAATGATGATACAATTGTTATTACGCCACCTGAGAAATTTTTAGATATAAAATATAAAAACGAGACCGCACTTCAAGCTACTATAAATAAATCACATGGACACGTTAATTTTGAAACGAGTGGAAATTATATTACTAGTTACAATGGACATGATTATAAATTACTTCAATACCATGTTCATATTCCAGCAGAACATCAGATAAATGAAAAAATATATAATGCAGAAGTACATTTCGTTCATAAAGATGAACAATCTAATGAATACTTAGTAATAGCGATTTTTCTTGATAGTACTATTGATAATAATGTGTTTGACGAAGCAATCTATGAAGCAGGTATTACAAATACAAACACGACTGTGTCTATTGATATGTCAGAATTAAGTGATGTATTTTCGAAAATTTATTTTACATATGCCGGTTCATTAACAACCGATCCATTTTCAGCTGATGTCACATGGGTTGTATTTACACAAGCTAGTGGAACTAGTAGTGAAAAGGCAAGGCATGCTTCAAATGCTGGAACAGCACGTGAATTACAAACTAGTATACATCCAGCTGAAGTATTATGTTTTAATAGTGGTAATGTTGTAACATAAAAAGATTCATTTATTTAACACATTTAGTCAAGTAAGTAATTAAACAGTGTATTGTAGTATAATATATTACAATACATAAGTAAATGAAAATAGTAAGTATAGATGTAGGAATCAAAAATCTAGCGCTCTGTTTGTTTGAAGTTGAAAATAAAGAGTGTTATAAAATACGTAATTGGGACGTAGTGAGTCTATGTAATGAAATCGTCGTAAAATGTTCGTGTGGAAAGTTGGCCAAATACTGTTATGGTGATATAGTTTGCTGTAAAAAACACTGCAAAGACATTGAATATCCAATTATTCCAAAAGAGTTGGAACTTCAAAAAATGAAAAAGATTAAAATCAACGATCTAAAACAACTCCTTACAAAACATAATATTGATTTTGATACAAAGAAAAGCAAGGTGCTTTTATTAGAATATTTACATGACCTATTGCCAAAAATGTTTATATTGCCTTTTTCAAATACGGTGAAAACAACTGACTTGAGTCTAATTGAGATTGGTATTAATTTGAAAAAAACATTGGACGAGCTATATGGAGACGTATATATAGACACTGTTATTATTGAAAATCAAATTAGTCCGATTGCGAATCGCATGAAAACGTTACAGGGAATGATAGCGCAATATTTTATCATGAAAAATACCACGGATATTCATTTCATATCTGCTGCTAATAAATTAAAAGAATACGTATCTAAAAAGACAACCTATTCAGAAAGAAAAAAGATGGGTATTGAAATATGCGAGGAGTTATTAATTAACAATGAGCAATTCGGAAAACATTTAGACATGTTTCATACCCATAAGAAAAAGGACGATTTGGCAGATTGTTTTTTACAAGGGATTTGGTATTTACGAGATATGATAATATATAATTAGTGGGTTTGATTTAAAATTAAAAGTTCTAGTTAAATCATAATGGCTGAACCTGAAATTATTGATATTAGTAATTTTGATACTGGAAATACAATAAATATAAATAATTCAGTAGATCATAATCTACATGATATAGGAGGGTCTAAATCATCTAACTTTGGTTCAGGAATTGAATTATTAATGAATGATAAAAAGAAAAATTCCATTGGTAGAGGAGGTGGTGGATTATCTAGCGATATTGATGTGAATGATTTAAATAATTTAGAAGATGAATTGAATGATTTATCCGAGCCAAAGAAAAGTATCAAATCTGCTAGGTCAAATATGTTTTCTACTTCATTCAAGTTAAACGACGAGACATTAGCAGAGGATAGTATGAATAATGATGATACACACATTCCGGTAGATACATTAAATTTGGGTGCTTCTACAAAAGAGCAATCTAATGAAGAAAAACAGACTTGGGATGGTTATGGAAAATTCAACGATATACCAATTAATCCTGATATTACAAAATCACAAGCAGAACCTAGAATGAGTAAAGAAGAAGCCTTGAAAGAAAAATTTAACTATCTTCAAAAGTTAGAAGATTTAGAGAGAAAGGGTGTAAAACTAACAAAAAAATATGATATGGAATCGAATTTGCTTGAGATGAAAGGTGAATATGAATCAGTTGTTTCGGAGAAAGAAAGAAAAAATGCTGTAAAATTTCAAGGAAAGATGATGATGGCATGTATTACTGGTCTAGAATTTTTGAATAACAAATTTGATCCATTTGATGTGAAGTTGGACGGATGGTCAGAACAAATCAATGAGAATGTCGACGATTATGATGATATTTTTGCTGAATTACACGAGAAGTACAAGTCAAAGGCTACTATGGCGCCTGAATTGAAGCTTTTGTTCCAATTGGGTGGAAGTGCTTTGATGGTTCATATGACAAATAGCATGTTTAAATCATCCATGCCTGGTATGGATGATATTATGCGACAAAACCCTGATCTAATGCAACAATTTACAAGTGCTGCCGTTAATTCAATGGGACAAACGAGTCCTGGATTAGGTGGATTTATGGGGTCTATGATGGAAGGGCAACAATCACGCCAACAAGGACAGCAAGGACAGCAACAGCAACAGCAACAGCAACAGCAACAGCAACAGCAACAGCAACAGCAACAGCAACAGCAACCGCAACAACCACGATACAATCCTAATCAACAATTTATGCCTCAATCAAATGGAGCTCCACCAGCACCACTTGCTACTCAAGGACCAACTTCGGTTCCTCCCCCAGTAAGACCAGGATATGTTCCTTTATCAAACCGACCTGATATTAATGCGAGTCGCGAGATACCAGCATCAGAAAAATCTAATAGACGCCCTGAAATGAAAGGACCTAGTGATATTTCAAATATTCTCTCCGGACTCAAAATGAAGCAAACTGAAGTAAATATTCAGAACGATAGAGACGAAAAAGGTAGTACGATTAGTATTAGTGAGTTAAAAGAAATGCAAAACGACAATATGCCAGTTAGATCAAAGCGTCGCAAGTCTGAACGTAACACCGTTAGTTTAGATATTTAAATCTTCATGAGTTTAAAAAACAAATAAAAATAATATATTTTATAAATGATATAATATATTATTATCGATTCATTCCATTCCAATAAATAGTACGACATCTACAAGCTATTTTTTCAAATTGACCAACTGAATGTACCATATTTATATTGTAATATTTACTCTCTTGTCGATGCCAATTAAAAGCATATTTAAGGTAGGGTGTTTCGTCTTCTGAAATCCCTTTTGTATAAATGTCTTTATATTGACGATATACTATATTGGAGTCTCTCCATGGTCGAGAACTATTATACCAATCAAGTATAATATTCTTAAACAATGGAATATATGGATATGGTTTTTCTTCCTTACAATCCACATATTCGGCTATATAATACCTCAGTTCAGGAGGCAACCTTTCAAGGCGATTTGTTTTATAGGACATATTAGATAGTACGTATATTATAATTATTTTATTCAACCCAATATATTCTAATAATGATAATCATTTTTTATAGGTAGCGGGACAATGTAAAAACAAATCAGACATTAGTATCAGACATTAGTATCAGACATTAGTATCAGACATTAGTATCAGCATTGTTATTAGCACGATAATTAGATATTCTATTTATTATTCCTATTTGATCAAAAATATTTACTAAAATTTTCAGGTCCGGAATTGTCGTATCTAATTTAAAATGCGATTTCAGATGTTCTTCGTCAATCATAAATGTTATTTTATCATATTCATGAGTATCGTTATTTTCTACTACATTCATACATAATGAATTACATAGACTATTTATATTTCGCTCTATTTTATTGTATTTTCGGTTGAATATTTGTTGTATTAAACTAATTCTATAATAAATATTACCATTCATATCTTTATATTGGACTATCGTATCGGATAGCGTAAATGATCTATTTGTATCTATCGATATATTCATTTTATAACTCTTGCTATCATAGTTAATTAATTTTATTTCGTTTTTTATTTTATAGGTAAAAAAACTATTTGTTATGCTCTGAATTTTATAATCAGCGTATGTAATATTAAAATGCATACCAATTTGCTATATAATCATGTAAGAATATTTTTATATGTATTTTTTACAAATTGAATCGATGAGTTTTGATGCGAAATAGTAGATACTAAACATTGTTATTAGCATACCAATTATATCCTGGATATTTTCATATTGTTCATTATCTTTGTAACCCAATTGATTTTGATTTATTAAATGCAAATATTCGAAATCCATACGTGGTGATTGTATGGGTACAAGTGGAGGTGGGTCGCCATGTATATTGACAAATATGTTATCATCTTCATCCTGTGATACAAGGCTAAGATTAACAATCATTGTATGATTATAATCAGGTAACATTTCAACGCACATAGGGAGTACTATGTTTTTCTGAAACTAGTTAGATATAAAGTAAATATATGTGTATAAACGATTTCAATTTTTATTTATTTCCTTCTAGTCTTTTTTTTTCTATTACATTGTTTCGACCGTTTCGACAGTTTCGACAGTTTCGACCGTTTCGACCGTTTTGTTCGCATCGTTCTTTTTCGTGATTGTCGTTTTCCGCCTTTTGTATAAGTACCTTCAAATGTGTTTCTTTTTTGAGGTGAAACCCATGAAGCTTGATTAGGTAGTACAATCGGTGTTAAATTAGTAGCACTTAACAACATATTAATATTTTCTAGGTCAGTTTTTTTTATGGAATAATTTGTATTGACACCCATCATTTTTGCTGCTTGAAAAATTTCATGTATGGAATGATTATATGGAACCATAAATAAGATACTAGCCAATACAATAAGATTCATATTGATAGGTTGGTTATCTACTGGATTTTTAAAATATTTTGCCATAATTAAAAAGATCATAACATGACCAGACAAATTACTCACTGAGTATTTTTTATACCGCTTTTGCAAATTTACCGAAAAACTATATGGTTCAATCGGTTTCATATAGCAAATTGGAGGGGTCCATGGTGGTCGTTGGTATAGTCCATCGACCAATACGTTTTCTCCTTTGCTTGTTATATAATTCTGTTCTCTCTGAGATAGTGGAGGAAATAATGGATACTTGGAATAAATGTCACTCATACAATTAGGAATAACATCATTATTGTTACCAGTATAACTAGTCGAAAGTTTTTTAACGGAATTATCAGCAGGTAATTTTACAACGTCTTGATAAGGAACGCCATATACTAGAGGATGCCATAACCAACATAGAGTAATCGGTGATTGGGTTTTATTAGCTGTATAATCCGATTGAATCTCTCTATATAATCGTTTATTTTCAGTACATCCACTAGTGATAGGAGTACCTGAGCCTCTTAGATCTTGGTAACAATTAGCTGTCTCAATAATATCAAATCCTAATATATTCTCAATGAGTAAGATTGATTCATCTAAAAAAGTAGTGTTTAACATGGGATATTTTGTTATAAACGCATCGCTTTGACCAATCTGTCTATTTTCATAATATTCAATCAAAATAGAATACATAAAACAGTCATTGGTTTTTGATGCGAAATTTCGCAAGATTGACATTTTCTCTCTGAAATTGTATTTTAATATAACATCTTTTAATTCACCAAGTGTTTGTATTGGTTGATAGGAACCATTTAGTTTTACCAATGGAACACCTAATTGTCCTTGTTCGTTAATAACATCCTTGAAAAATATATTTATTACATTATCTAAATTATCTTTTGCGCTAATAGAAGGGTTGTTGATACTATTCGCTACAATTAAATCAAACTGTAAATATATCAGTTTCGTCACCTCGTTTTCTATTACACTTTTATTTTTACCATCAAATAATGTTCTAGCTATAGCATAATTATACAACACACTAGATGTATCATTATATATAGAATTATTATTACTATTATTACTATTATTACTATTAATATTGGACGTCATGTTTCTGTATTAATATATATCTAGATTATTTCTTAGGTACGAAATAAGAATATAATTGTTCTAAACCATATTTTATATCTTTGTTATACCTGTGAAATAGATTGGCAATTCCATAACCTAATATATATCCAGCAACCACTTGTATGACATTATGACAACCTTTCATTATTCTAGCATAACCCATTATGAAAATAGGCACATTATACAACGCTATTTTGTTCCACGAAATATCTTTATTACGCAATAATAACATATTCATCAAGAATGAAATACTGGTAACGTGACCAGACGGAAACCCTGGTTTATGATCTACTAATCCACCACTATTAAATAAAGAGCAATTCATTGCTCCCTTAGGTCGTTTGAATATAGGAGCGTACCAGCCAGTCGTAAGTTCTTTTATGAAATCATGTAAAAACAAACACGAGGATGAACCTAATATTAATACTGGGTCTAAAGTATATATTATATAGATATTTGCCAACAATGCAAATAATGAAATGAAATCATATATTGAATTCTCCATGCAATAAATATATATATAACAATAAATATTTATTTTGGTATATAAACATATTTATAAACCACGATAATTATTTTATATAAGCCTAGTTGTAGGTTGTGGTAGTTGTAGTGACTGTTTTTTTTGGAGTTGAAATAGGTCTAGCAATTGGCAATGTATTTACCGGCTGGTCTTGAAGTTTCGCTGTTTTACCAGCAGGTTTATCTAATCCAACAAGATAATAGTAATCATTGACTATGGATTCCTTCTTTTGCATACAATTTAAGCGAGTAGAATCGACAAAAGAAAGTTGCTGTCCTTGTTTTCCTTGATGAAGCATAAATGTTATATTAACAGATACAATGGGTACAGTTTGTCCAGATACTGGTATCAATTTGTATTTATGATTCCAATTATAATTATTGATAATATACGAAGTTTGATGAATAAAGAATGACGCTCCTTTGTTAAAAAATAAATCTAGAACAAATTTGATATTATTATAAAGAATACCCTTTTTTTCTGCTGATGCGATAGCAATTGGTTCGTATTTCTTCTGTTCTTGTAGTCTTGTGATGAAATTATTCAATTGATTTGATGACAAGAATATCTTTTTGATATCATCATCACCTAAATCCTTATCAAATAATTCTCTCTTTAATTTTATTGTAGGAATAAATAATATATTAGGAAACATACTGTATAATTGTGGATTCGACATAACAGGAGTGTATTTCATATCTTGCACAATGCTTCCATTCAATGTAGAGGCATCAAATGTAATTTTCAATATATTATTACTCATCTTATAATAATAATATATTATTTCCTTTACAAATGACACGTATATCTATATAATTTACATCAAACTTTGATAGTGGTTCAATAAATCAATATGCCTTTCACTTTCCTTTTGTTTTTTTGCTCGTTCCAATGTTTCAATAGCTTTATTAATTTCTATATCGCTAATTACACCATCCTTGTTAGTATCGAGATTTAATCGTTTAAATTTATCAGGCAATACACAAAATTTACTTTTATTGTTCATTAAAAATTCGGATAGAATAACAAATACAGCAGTTAAGGTAAGAGCTACTACAATATCTCTTGTACCCATCCACGCCATGGTAAAAATAAGAAGTTCCTTGGCAATATTGTACTTGATATAGGCTTCCATGGAATCACTTAATTTAATTTCTACGAATCTAGAACCAATATTCAGTAATATCATCATTATACCAGTAAAATATTTACTTGAATTTAATACATTTAAGAATTCAAACATAGTGATGATTATATATATTACGAAAAGAAAAGTATTTATTCTAAAAAAAACCTAATCTTCTACCAAAGTCTTTGAATTTCGTATTAAAATGGTAGGTTACATTGTCTTGTGTGCTTCTAAACATTCTGATGTGGGGTCTTACTGTCTGTCTAAAATACGTGGTAAATCCTTCTTTCTCTTCCGATTCGTTTGTCATGAATAATAGGGGTAACCATATTGAAAAAATAATAAGAGCAAGTAAAAATATATATTGTTTCATATAATTTATCATGTTATTTTATTGTACATTTTTGATTGTACATTTTTGATTGTACCTTTATTGTGCTTTTTGTATAGCTTTCTCGCGATCAATTGGATGCTCATTAGAATCATGGGGTCTTAGATTTTCTTCATTGGTCATTTGCTCTGTCGAAGAGACAATTTCAAACGTGCAATCGTCGTCACATGGATTACATACATCACCGCTAAAACTAATATTAGGAAAACTTTCTTTTATCAAGTCGCTTGTAACTTCCTTTCCGTCTTTCATCAAAACGCCGTTTTTGCAATTATCTGTTTTAAATAATGAAATGGGAGATTCTTCTTGAGTTTTTTCTTGAGTTTTTTCTGATGAGCTGTTTTGAGATTCTTTAGAAGAATCATTATTCTCCATACCTTCAACAACATAATGGTTCATAGAAATAATAAACAAAAGCACTAATACACCTGCTAAAATATGAAAATTCGCAGCTACGATAACCAAAACAAGAGTTATGATTTTGCCTAAAACATGATTAATGTCAAACAAGTTAGCCATTCTTATATAAATTAAAAATATATTTTTTCCGTAGGTTATTTAAATTATTATCTGTATTTTTTATAAGTAAATGTCTTTAGCAATGTATGCCTCAGATTTTAGTAATGAAAATATGGAAAATAACCCAATCCAAAAAAAAAGAGAAATCGCACGAAATAAGACCTTAAAACGTCGTGATCCTGTAAAATCAAATGCGAATATCGACGTTTTAAAGAAACGTATTCAGTATGATGATGGAGACGATGATGAAGACGAAGGTCTAAGTAATTTCCAACCCCTTCAACATCCAAATTCTGCTGGTATGGAGAGAATTGAAAATAGTAATACACCTGTTAATATAAATGGACAAGGTACAGAAAACAGCATGGAACATGGGATGTATGAACGTATGAACGCACAACAGAATGTATCGTATGATCAGAACAATCAGACCAATCAGACCAATCAAGAGCAACAACAAGAAGGATTCACACAATTACCAAGTGAATATGCCAAGCAATATTATCAACAATATGTCCCATATTTTAATCAAGGTTCTGATGATAATAGTCCAACTGGTGTAAATAAAGATGAACTATTAACAAAGCTAAATCAAATTATATATTTATTGGAAGAACAACAAGATGAAAAAACAGGACATGTTACCGAAGAATTGATTTTATACTCCTTTTTAGGAATCTTCATCATTTTTATTGTCGATTCTTTTGCTCGTGTTGGAAAATACGTGAGATAATTCGTTTAATATTATTATTAATTGTATTATCATTTATCATATGGAGAATATCTCAATGGAAACTGTTGAAAAACCGGAGCAAGAGCCTCAACAAGAGCCTCAACAAGAGCCTCAGTCAGTTCAACCATCTATAACCGATGTAAATATTACTGATGAAAATACTGCATTGAATGTCATGGTATCTTTCCTTCATTTGGCACAGAAAAGAGGAGCTTTCAATCTTCAAGAGTCAGCCAAGGTATGGGATTGTGTAAAATTATTTATGAAACAATAATAACGTAAATACAACAAATTGGAATAGGCTATAGAATACAATTTATATTATGTTGCATATAATATATATCACCATGACTTTGACTGACAAAACAATAAAATTTATTCAAATAATGATGTTTTATGTTTTACTTTCATTCATACTGTTTCCTTTATTGAGTTATTATGTTTTCGATAATACATTAGAAAGTGCTGGTAATGGATATGTCGTTGGTAGTATAATATCATTGTTATTATGGCAATTCTACGGAAAAAAAATAATTAGATAGCACAATATTGTCTTGACAAATAAAATAATAATATCAATAAATTATTTTGATATTATTTTGATATTATTTTGATATTATTTAGAAACAATAATTACTCTGGTTTTTGAAAAACATACAAATATTGATATTCTAGTTGCGCCATTAGTAAATCAACTTGCGCAAACGTGATGAATCCAATTTCTTTACATTGATTAATCACTGTTTGTTTAGGAGGTATCCACATTTTATGGACATTCTGTCTTGTTTTCTTAGATCCAGGAGTAGTATCTTTGAAAATTTCTTGAAACTGAACAACGTCATTTGGATACACTTGAAAATCAGATTTGTAATCAAAATTATTAAATACTACGTTGGACTCAGTAATACGCTTATCCGCAAAACTTTGAGGATTTACCATAATAAACGGTTTAGCGGCTGGTACGATTGGATCGAATTTATTCTTATCGACCAACTGAACAATAAAAAATCCCCCAGGACGCAACCAGCTAAAAATATTTTGTAACAGAGCAGTCTTATCTTTGTAGTAATAATAATTCATATTCAAACATACAATATGAGTGAATTGTTGCTGGTCAAACGCCATTGATTTCGTAGGTGTTCCATGAACAAAAGTTAGTTCAGGATACTCTTCTTTAGCATATTTTACCATGGCTTGAGATTCATCTAAACCAACAACTTTGTATCCTTGTTTATGAAATTCATTTACTACATGTCCGGTTCCGCTTCCAATGACTAAAATATTACTTTCGCTAGTAGGTTTGGTTATATTTTCAATACTTCCTACTTCGTATTGATTCACCAATTCTCTATAAAATAATTCATCGTATATATTCACATAAAAATCATCATATATATTGATACCTTTTTTTACGACGAACTTCTCTTTTTGATCAATAAACCCTTCCTTTACAGGTATATAAGAGTTATAAATATTCATTAAAATAAATACAATTATTAGTAAAAGTAATAAATGAAACCAAATAGGCATTTTTTGTAATGACCTTTCTAATTTATTATAGATTTTTACTATTTTATTACCAACAATTCCTAATTCTGTCATATATATATATGTATATTT
>Ga0209192_10000844_pt1 | contig 27147 bp, 27 predicted proteins | sample ArcticOcean_MG_C_11_FD_187433 | JGI IMG/M metagenome (GOLD analysis project Ga0209192, IMG submission 187433) | Marine microbial communities from western Arctic Ocean - ArcticOcean_MG_CB2_154 (SPAdes) (version 2) | ecosystem: Environmental > Aquatic > Marine > Oceanic | place: Arctic Ocean... | reverse complement strand
CACAACGCGACGTGTTTTCTGAACTATATACAGCTGGCATTGGTGTGAATCTGCATTATATTCCTGTATATAGACAACCATATTATGAGCAGCTAGGTTTCAAAGCAGGCTATTGTCCCGAGGCTGAAAGATATTACGCGGAAGTATTAAGTTTACCTTTGTATTTCGGGTTGACGAAATTACAGCAAGATCAAGTTGTTAACGCCTTGATGGGGATTTTATGAATACTATTTTTATTTCTGGAGAATCAATAAATTTATGTGCGCCTGTTGAGGAAGATTTTGAACAATGGGCTTCATGGTTTAATAGTCAAGAAAAGACAAAGTTTCTTGCCCAAGGAAAATATCCAAACACTGTTGAGCTACAAAAAGATTTTTATAAAAATGCTATAAGTTCTGGCCGTTTTTTAACTATGATTAAGACTAAATCTATGCGCTTACTTGGCGTTATAAGTTTGTCTGAAATTGAGTATGAAAAATCTTCGTGTCAAATATCGCTCGTTTGTCCTGAAAAATCAAAAAAATCGATTCTTGCGCCACTTGAAGCAATGGCGTTGGTAACAGAGCATGCTTTTCAACGACTTGGGCTTTCAAGGGTATGGGCAGGTCAACCTTACCCGGGATTACTTGATTGGAGCAAGCGTCTCGAAATAATTGGATATAAAGCTGAAGGGATAACACGAAATTCTTTTGTTCATGGGTGCATAGAAAGTGACAGTGTGTTTATTTCAATAATTAAACAGGATTATCTAAACATTATTGCGAGAAGAAATAACGTATTATGGCCCGGTGAAAAACATGCTCGATCTATGATATCTAACATGAAAAATTCTTTATCTTTATCCGAAGAACTATATAATTTTTTACGTCAAAACTACGAAAATTTTGATAAGCGCTTGTACACTTTAGAGAAAGAAAGTGAATAATGCCCATATAAAAAAGATTGCACTTGGAACGGTTCAGTTTGGTCTTGAATATGGCATCGCAAATAAATCTGGCCAGGTTAGCATCGAGCAAATAGGCAGTATTCTCGAATATGCAAAAAAAAATACCATCAATACACTTGATACAGCTATAGGTTATGGCAGTAGTGAGGAAAGGCTTGGACACGTTGGTGTATCACAATGGAATGTGATTACAAAACTACCAACACTCCCTGAGTCAATTAAAGATGTGAAAGGTTGGATCCGGGAAACGGTCGAGCAATCTATGCTTCGACTGCAAACAGAAAATATTAATGGGTTATTGCTACATAGACCCAATGATTTATTGAATAAGCATGGTGATGATCTTTATAGAGCATTAGAAGAACTTAAAGAAGATGGTTTGGTACAAAAAATTGGTGCATCAATTTACGCTCCAGAGGAGCTAGAGCCTCTTTACTCAAGATATAATTTGGATATTATCCAAGCACCGTTTAATATTTTAGATAGACGATTGAAAGAATCCGGTTGGCTGTCTAGGTTATCAGACCAAGGTACAGAAATACATGTGCGCTCTGTGTTTTTGCAAGGTTTATTATTGGTGCCACCTAAGAGTCTACCGGATCGATTTAAACGCTGGGAAACATTATGGAATAAATGGCATGGTTGGCTTAGTGAGGCAAACATATCGCCACTCCAGGCATGTTTAGGATATGTTTTATCAGAGTTAGAAATTGACAGGGTTATTGTTGGAGTAGATAGTCTTGACCAGCTTAAAGAGATCCTAGATGCAACGAAATATATTGCAGCTGAGATACCTGAGTATTTGTATTGTAGAGATATAGATTTGATCAACCCGGCTCGTTGGGACTCTTTATAAATGTTGTCAACGAAATATATTGAGTAAAGAGATAGATATGAGTACTGGACAAAAACTTTGGAAACGCGCGAAGACAGTCATACCTGGTGGCAACATGCTACTCTCAAAAAGAGCTGAGATGTTTTTGCCCGAACAATGGCCCGCATATTTTAGTAAGGCCAAAGGTTGTAAAGTATGGGACCTTGACGGTAAAGAATACATTGACATGTCTATTATGGGTATTGGCACTAATACGTTAGGTTATGGGCACCCTGAAGTCGATGAAGCAGTACGAAAAACAATTGATAACGGAAATATGTCAACATTCAATTGTCCTGAAGAAGTTTATCTTGCCGAAAAATTAGTAGAGCTTCATCCGTGGGCAGACATGGTGCGTTTTGCTAGAACGGGTGGTGAAGCAAATTCAATTGCGATACGGATTGCTAGAGCGGCATCAGGTAAAGAAAAAGTGGCTTTTTGTGGTTATCATGGCTGGCATGATTGGTACTTAGCCGCCAATTTAGGAGATGAGAAAAATTTAGCAGGGCATCTTTTACCTGGTTTAGAGCCAAAAGGTGTACCTGAAAGTCTAAAAGATACGGCATATCCTTTCAATTATAATAATTACGAAGAGCTCGAGACCCTTATTAATACGCATGATATTGGCGTGATCAAGATGGAGGTTTCTCGTAATCAAGGTCCCGATAAAGACTATCTTGAAAAAGTAAGAAGCCTCGCTACAGATCGTAATATTGTACTTATTTTTGATGAATGTACTTCTGGCTTTCGTCAGTCATTTGGTGGCTTACACTTAATATACGGCGTGGAACCGGATATAGCTATCCTTGGTAAAGCTCTAGGTAATGGCTATGCTATTACAGCTACAATTGGACGACGTGAAATAATGGAAGCAGCTCAAACATCTTTTATCAGTAGTACTTTTTGGACTGAAAGAATTGGGCCGACTGCTGCACTGAAAACTCTTGAAATAATGGAGCGCGATAAGTCTTGGGAAATTATTACCGATATAGGTGGGCAGGTCGCTAAACAATGGGAATCATTAGCTGAAGATTTTGGTTTGAAAATGAGTACAAATGGATTACCTGCAATTAGCAGTTTTGGTTTTGATAGTCCAAATGCACTTGAATACAAAACATTAATTACACAGGAAATGCTTAAAAAAGGATACCTAGCATCTAATGTATTCTTTGCCTCAACTCAGCATACCACAGATATCTTAGATGGTTATTTTGAAGCTTTGAACCCAGTGTTTGATCTTATTCGACAATGTGAAGATGGATTGGACGTGACTAGTCTTCTTGAAGGCCCTGTATGTCACGCTGGCTTTAAACGATTAAATTAAAATATTATATTGGAATAATATGAGTGAAGTTTGCATACGTGTTGATGCGTACCCTGAAATAGGATACGGGCATTTAAAACGTTGTCTCGTTATTGCTAAATGTTTTTATGAAAGGGGCGAAGAAGTATGTTTTATTTTAGTTGGCGATTCAGTCGCTGCTGCTGAAATTAAAAGAGCAGGCTTTGATTTAATAAAAACATCAAAAAAGACAAGTTTTTCAAAACAAATAAATAATATCGAAGTATACGATTTTAAAAATACTGGAATGACTATCGTCGATATTGCCCACAGTAGGGCGATACAAGATAGTGAGAATTTAGCGTTATATTTAGAGGAGTTAACCAAAAAGAGTTTCACTGTATTGATTGATTCTTTTGGTGTTCAGTCAATACGTGAAAATATCCCAAAATTGTTTTGTAATATTCTTGTATCACCATATGTTGGTGAACAGAAGTCAACGAAAAAGACTAGTTATACAGAATTGTTAGGTGTTGATTATTTTGTGCTTGATGTGGCTTATCAAAATTACAGAAAAAAGAGTATAAGTAAATTAGCTAATAGAATCCTCATAACTTGTGGTGGCTCAGATCCAAGTTCGATTTCAAGCAAGATACTATATGCGTTAAATTCAGATGAAAAAAGAAATTTTGATATAAAGGTAATTGTTGGTTCGGGTTTTTCTTCTGAGTTAAATGAAATATTGTTTAAGCTTGTTGAATGCTCACCACATAATGTGGATTTAGTGATAAATCCAGATAATTTATCCTCTGAAATGTCATGGTGTGATGTAGCAATATCAACAAGTGGTTTAACCAAATATGAATTAGCTGCAACAGGGACTCCGGCAATTTTAGTGTCAATTGACTCAAGTCATGATGAAGTTAATCAGTATTTTACAAGTAAAAAGTCAGTTGTTGATTTAGGTGATGTTAAAAATTTTACCGATAATAGATTACTAAATAGTGTTTGTATGTTGCTAGAAAACGCAGATGAACGAGAAAGGCAGTCATTAGCTGGCCAAAATTTTATAAACGGTAAAGGTTCTGTTAATTTAGTTGAAGAAATACTTAAAATTAAAAATGATGTCACTGATTAATCTTAGTGTTAGTTAATAAATTATATAGATTACAAGTAGAGCAAGATTATGAAAGACGTAATTGAAATATCAGGTAGGAAAGTAGGTTTAGGGTATGAGCCATTAGTTGTTGCTGAGATGTCAGGTAACCATAATCAATCATTAGAACGTGCTTTGGAAATTGTTAAAGCCGCAGCAGATGCGGGTGCCCATGCAATTAAATTACAAACCTACACAGCAGATACTCTTACGATTGATAAAAAAGATGGCGACTTTTATTTGAATGATCCAAAAAGCTTATGGCATGGTTTGTCAATGTATGAACTTTATGAACAAGCGCATACGCCATGGGAGTGGCATAAAGCAATATTTAAGCGTGCCCATGAGTTAGGTTTATTGTGTTTTAGTAGTCCGTTTGATGAAACTGCTGTCGATTTCTTAGAAACACTGGATTGTCCTTGTTATAAGATTGGATCAACTGAAAATACAGATGTCGCACTTCTTCGTAAAGTTGCCGCTACGGGGAAGCCGATTATTATTTCAACAGGTATGGCAACTGTAACTGATCTAGGTGACATGGTTAGTGTTGTAAGAGAGGCAGGTTGTAATGATCTTATATTATTAAAATGTACTGCTGCCTATCCTGCTGACCCTGCCGAAGCAAATTTATTAACAATACCTCATATGCAACAATTATTAGATTGTCAGGTTGGTTTATCTGATCATACTATGGGTATCGGTGTTGCTATAGCCAGCGTTGCTTTAGGAGCCACAGTTATTGAAAAACATTTTACGTTGTCGCGAGACGAAGGCGGAGTAGATTCAGCTTTTTCAATGGAGCCTAATGAGTTTAATTTATTGGTCAAGGAATCAAAGATAGCCTGGCAGGCACGTGGTGAAATACATTACGGCACAGTAAAAAGTGAAAACAGTTCACTTGCGCGTCGCTCGCTATATATAGTAAAAGATATGGAAATAGGTGATGTGTTAACAAAGGAAAACCTGCGTTCAATAAGGCCCGGTTTTGGTTTGCCTGCTAAACATCTCGATGCCCTTTTGGGTATGGCTGTTACAAAAAAAATTGAACGTGGTACACGAATGAATTGGGGATTGGTGAAAAGCTAAATTCGTATGATATATAACGATAAAAAAAAATTAGTTATCTTTGGGACTTCTGAAATTGCAAGTCTCGCAAAGTATTATTTTGATTATGATAGTGATTATGAGGTTGTAGCATTTACAGTTGATGATTCTTATTGTGAATCTGATACTTTTGAAAACCTTCCGCTTATACCTTGGAGCCAAGTACAAAAGAGTTTTCCACCATTAAATTTTCACATGCATGTAGCATTATCCTATATGAAATTAAATCAGTTACGGCAAGAAAAATATGAGCAGACGAAAGCTGCTGGCTATGAGCTTGCTTCTTATGTTTGTTCAAAATCTGTGACATGGCCTGACCTGACTATAGGGGATAATTGTTTTATTCTCGAAAACCAAACAATTCAACCGACATGCAAGATTGGAAACAACGTTATGTTATGGGCTGGTAACCATATTGGTCATGGAACTGAAATTGGTGATCATGCTTACTTGGCTTCTCATGTCGTAATATCAGGACATTGTAAAATCGGAGAACGTTGTTTTATTGGAGTAAATTCAACGGTACGAGATTTTACCGACATAGAAGATGATTGTTTCATTGCTATGGATGCATCGGTAACAAGTAATATGCCGGAAGGTGCTGTAGCATTGGACAACTCTGCAAAGATCCTTTTGAGAGACGATAGACGAGCAAAAATCATTAAAAAAAATTACTTCCAATTTTAACCACGCCAAATCAAGGTTTAGTTCATGAATGATGAAATAGAATCAAGCTACAAAATGGAAAGTAAAGCAAGTGAAAAACAATTAGAGCAACAAAAAATACTGCGCGAGTTATTCCAAGATAGACCAATGGATGATGAGCAGCTGCTCATTTGCCTTGGTTTATTCATGCGTAGTTCGGCATTAACTAAGATTTTATTTGTTAACGAAGCTTACCAATTAATTCTAAATCAACCCGGTATCATTGTTGAATTCGGCACTTGGTGGGGCCAAAATATTACTTTATTTGAAAACTTACGCGCAATCTACGAACCCTTTAATCAAAGTCGGCGCGTCATCGGCTTCGATACTTTTGAAGGCTACCCAGAAATATCTTCAAAAGATAAGCCTAGTGAAACGATTAAGGTCGGTGGTTATGCCGTAGCTAAACATTACAAAAAATACCTAGAAAAACTAATTGACTGCCATGAAAAAAATAACGTCTTAGCTGCCGTTAAAAAACATGAGTTGGTTGAAGGTGACGTATCCAAAACAGCTCCAGCTTACTTTAAAAAAAATGATGGATCTATCATTGCATTAGCCTACTTTGACATGGCACTTTATGAACCAACCAAAGCAGCTTTAGAAGCTATCCTTTCAAGCTTAGTACCCGGCAGCGTTATAATGCTAGATGAATTAAACAATTATGATTACCCCGGCGAAACATTAGCCTTCAAAGAAGTCTTTAAAGATATTCCTTATCGTGTTCAGAAATCACAGTTTATGACTGATCGTACATTCATTATTATTAAGTAACTAACATGTTTGAAACAGCGCCAATAAATTGGGGGAAACGAGGTTTGATCATCCATCCTGACCCAAAAATACCATGGATGCAAACACATTGTATGGTGCCTACACCTCAACTTCTTGATGGAGGCTTAGTTAAAGTATTTTTTTCCGGTAGAGATTCCCAGAACAGATCAAATATAAGCTATGCCATAGTCGATCTTAACAATGACGGGAAGGTTCTGGAATATGCATCAAACCCTGTCCTAGTTCCTGGAGAACTAGGGTGTTTTGATGACAATGGGGTTACCCCATCCTGTGTTCTAGATTTAGGGAACGGAGAAATTGCTCTCTATTATATCGGCTGGAATCCAGGCTCAACTGTACGGATGCATCTCTTTGGCGGCTTAGCAATTAGTAAAGATAATGGTGAAACATTTCAGCGTTATTCTCGCGCACCTATTCTCGAAAGGTGCGCTAGCGATCCTTATCTTAATACCGCACCATGGGCTGTAAAAGTAGGTGGCGAATATCGCCTATACTATGTTTCCGGTTACGAATGGATCCACAAAGACCTGCCTCGTTATCACATTAAGATGGGGCGTTCGAAAGATGGTAAAAACTGGCAAAGAGATGGTCATGTATGCATTGATTTTAAAGATGCTACAGAAAATGCTCTAGCTAGACCTTATGTTGTTTTTGAAGATGGCGTATGGAAAATGTGGTTTGGCTATAAAAACCAGACCTACCGTATAGGGTATGCAGAATCAACAGATGGGCTCGCCTGGACTAGACGAGATAATCTAGCAGGTATTGATGTTAGTGAATCTGGTTTTGACAATGACATGATTGAGTATGCCGCTATCGTAAAATATAACAATCAACACTTTATGTTTTATAACGGTAATAACTATGGTTTAGACGGTATAGGACTGGCAATCGAAGAATGAAATACATTGATAAAAAAGGCAAACACATCATATTTTATAATGGAAATGGAATTTTTTTGACGGTAGAGATATGAGCAAGTCCGATAAACTTGAAAAATCGATCGCAATTATGCAGCCAACTTATCTCCCATGGTTAGGTTATTTTGGACTGATAGACCAAGTAGATATATTTATAATTTTTGAGTCTGTGCAATTCTCAAAGCGTTCGTGGCAACAGCGTAACAAAATTAAAACAGCTAGTGGACCAATCTGGTTAACAGTGCCTGTCACATCAAAAGGTAAGCGCGGGCAACTTATTAATGAGGTGGAAATTGACACGATTAGAAACTTTCATACGACTCATATTGCCTCATTAGAAAATAACTATCGAAAGTCTCCATATTTTTCTGAATATTCTCCCGAATTGTTCTCATTACTCGAAAATGGACATGTATATCTTTCTGAACTAACAACAGAATTGATAGAATGGTTTTGTAAGGTGTTAGGTATTACTACATCTATTTTATACTCTAGCAAAATGGAAAATACGGGTAAAAATGCCGATTTATTGGCAATGCTATGCGGACAAGTTGGTGCCACAGAATATCTTTCTGCACCGGGTTCACGCGACTACCTCGTAGATTCAGATGCGTTTGATAAGCGAAATATCCCGATCAAATACAATGAATATGAACCAAAAGAGTATCCTCAACTTTTCGGCGAATTCCTTCCATATATGTCAATAATCGACCTTCTTTTTAATATGGGTCCAGAGAGCCTTTCAATAATTAGGCAGGGATATAAGTAATGGCTCAACGTATTGCAATAATTCCTGCTAGAGGCGGATCAAAAAGAATTCCGGACAAAAATATACGTGACTTTTGTGGCAAGCCAATGATTTCATATATTTTAGATACGGCAAAAAAATCTGAATTATTTGATGTCATTCATGTGTCCACAGACAGTGAACGTATAGCTGAGACAGTGACGAAATTAGGTTTTTCTGTTGATTTTATGCGACCGGCTAATTTGGCTGATGATCATACAACAATAATGCCCGTCTTGAGATATGTTGTTGACACCTATCATAAACGTGATGTGGATTTTGAAGAAGTGTCTTTACTTATGGCTTGTGCACCTTTAATTGAAGCCAAAGATTTAGTTGGGGCGGCAAAGTTGTTACAAGTTCATAATTGCCAAAAAGCTGTTCTTGGTGTGGCTCCATATTCAGCTCCAATTGAGTGGGCCTTTGAGCGTCATCCAGATGGGACGTTAGTTCCCCTTCAACCAGGTACGTTTAGTGTTCGCTCTCAAGATATAGAAGATAAATACTTTGATGCGGGGATGTTTTGTTTTTTCCCAATTAGGTCTATTCTAGAGTCAGAGGGTGCTGGACGGGATGATGGGTTTATAGGTCAGGTTTTACCCAAGTATAAGGCAATAGATATTGATCAGCCAGAAGATTGGCTTCTTGCTGAAGCAATATTTATGGGGCTAGATGGAGTAAAGAATAATAAATGAGTGATAAAAAATATGTTGCTACGATAGAAGCTCGTATGAGCTCAAGTCGTCTACCGGGTAAAGTTTTATTGCCTGCATCAGGAAAGCCAATGTTACAACACTTGTTCGAGAGGTTGAAACAGGTAGATTCATTGTCTGATATTGTCTTGGCAACAACAGTAAATCAGCCCGATGATGTTTTAGAGATCTTTGCATCTGAAATGGGTATGTCGTGTTTTAGAGGTTCAGAAGACGATGTTTTGTCGAGAGTGATTGGTGCTGCGGAGTATGCGGATGCTGATGTGATAGTTGAAATAAGCGGTGATTGTCCCCTCATTGATCCTGAGTTGATCTCCCAATGTATAGCCATTCATAAGAACAATAAGGCAGACTTTGTCAGTAATGCTACTATTCCTTCATATCCCGGAGGGATGGATGTTTCTATTTTTTCCCTAGATGTTTTAAAAAAATCCGAGGCGATGGTTAAAGATACTTTACATCGAGAGCATGTGTGCTTGAATATAGTACAACATCCAGAAATATTTTCGCGTTTAAACGTAATCTCTCCGCCCAGATTACATTGGCCCGAACTAGAATTGTTACTAGACGAGAAAGATGACTATGATTTAATTTGTCATTTAATTGAGAATTTAAGTGAACAAGACCCATACTTTGATTGTTACAAAATAATAAATTATATTAAATCTAATCCAGATGTTGCACAAATCAATGTCAAAGTTAAACGGAAGGGTGCCTCTTGAGCTGGAAAGTATTACTGGTAGGGCTTGGTAATGTTAGTTTTAAGTATGACCTTGAAGAGCCTGAAGATATAGTACAAACACACGCACGAGCATTTGGTTTACATAAAGAATTTGAAGTGGTTGGTGGGGTTGATCCTTCGGATGAAAATAAAGAACAGTTTCAAAGGGTATATGGAATACGTACTTTTAAAACAATTACCTGTGCCTTTGAACATATTAAGGCCGATGTTGTTGTTATTGCGTCGCCTACTCTATGTCATTTAGACAACTTACATGAAGTCCTTTCATGTTGTAAGCCACGTGTCATTTTGATGGAAAAACCAGCTGTATATACAAAAGAACAAGCACAAAAAATGGTTGATATGAGCTCAGAATCGACAATTCCTATATTGATTAATTTAGTTCGTAGAGCTGACCCGTCAGTTATGGAAATAATGAAAAGAATCAATAGCGGGGTAATAAAGTTACCTTGTAAAGGGGTTGTATGGTATTCGAAAGGTCTAATTCATAACGCATGTCACTTTATTGATCTTTTATCTTTGTGGTTAGGAACGCCAAAAAAAATAGAAGTTTTGGACGCGGGCAGAAAAATAAATGACTTTGATTGGGAGCCCGATCTTCGTATTCAGTTTTCTAATTCAATTGTTTATTTTGTAGCCAAAAACATTGAAGAACTTTCTTATTATAATATTGAGTTATTAGCTACAAATGGCAAGTTAAATTTTGGAAGTGGAGATAATTTAATAAGCTGGCAGGCGAAGTCAAAAATAAATTCCGGATTAGAACCTAACCTTCATAAGATAAAAAATGAGCTCTATCAATATCAACTCAATGTCGTTAATGATATTGAGTGTTTTTTAAATAACCAACCAGTCTTATTGCCAACACTCGAAGCGCATGTTGAAAATATGAATCTTGTGTATGAAATCACCAACACCAATAGGATGGAATAATGAATAAATTGTTAGCTATGGAAGGTGGCACACCAACGATTACGTCACCTTTTAATATTCATAAGCCGATTGGAGCTGAAGAAGTAGAGGCTGCTCGAAAAGTTGTGGAAAGTGGCGTGCTTTCACAATATTTAGGTGTTTGGGATCCGGACTTTTATGGGGGATCAAAAGTTCAGGAGTTTGAACGTTATTGCGAAAAATATTTTAATGTTAAGCATGCAATCACAGTCAATTCATGGACATCGGGATTAATTGCGGCTGTTGGTGCGATAGGAATTGAACCAGGTGATGAAGTTATAGTACCCCCTTGGACAATGTGTGCAAGTGCTACAGCTATACTTCATTGGAATGCCATCCCAGTCTTTGCAGATATAGAACAAGATACCTTTAATTTAGATCCCCTGTCAGTTGAAAAAAATATTACCCCATATACAAAAGCAATAATGGCAGTAGACATCTTTGGGCACTCAGCTGACTTGGATGCTCTAATGAAAATAGCGGACAAACATGGTTTAAAAGTTATTTCTGATACTGCTCAGGCGCCAGGGGCACTATATAAAGGAAAGTATGCTGGCACATTGGCACATGTGGGTGGATACAGTCTTAATTATCATAAACACATACATACAGGTGAAGGTGGCATTTTAGTTACTAACGATGATGAAATTGCTGAACGATTACACCTTATCAGAAATCATGCAGAAGCTGTTGTCGAAGGAAAAGGGGTGACCGACCTTGGTAATATGCTTGGGTATAATTTTAGGCTTGGAGAAATAGAATGTGCCATTGGCATTGAGCAACTTAAAAAACTAGACAATATTGTAGTAGCAAGGCAACAAGTGGCGAACCAGTTAACGCAAGGTTTGGATGGACTCCTTGGGCTCCAGACACCTGTTGTGATGTCAGATTGTACTCATGCTTATTACGTCTATCCTTTAGTTCTTGATATTGATAATCTTCCGGTTAGTCGAGACATTATTCACGAAGCATTAAAAGCAGAAGGCGTACCTATTTCTAAAGGTTATCAAAATATTCATTTGTTACCGATGTATCAACAAAAAATGGCTTATGGTTCAAAAGGATTTCCATGGAGTTCTGATATTTGCAAAAGAGATGTTGATTATAGCAAAGGAATATGTCCAGTCGCAGAGGACTTACACTTTAACCGTCAACTAGGGCTCGGGATTTGTGGATTAGAATTATCAATTGCTGATGTGGACCTAATTATTGAAGCATTTAGAAAGGTATGGTCATCATTTTCTGAGCTAAAAACAGATGCCTGAGCACGAATCAATAAATAATCATTTTCCACTGCTCGGTAAGAGCATTACACTGTGTGTTTTTACTGAAGCTCATGTTAATAATGAATATATTGGATGGCTTAATGATCCTGAAGTTGTTAGGAACAGCAATCAAAGATTTAAAAGCCATGATTTTGATTCATGTAGAGCATATCATCAGTCTTTTAAAGATACAGAAAATTTATTTTTAGCTATTCATCTTAAGGATAAAAATAAGTTTATAGGCACGATGACTGTATATAATTCACCCCAGCATAAGGTTGCTGATATTGGTCTCATGATTGGAGATAGAAATTGTTGGGGTAAAGGAATGGGCCGGGATGCATGGCAAATACTTATGACCTACATGTTAGAAACCAAAAAATTTCGAAAAGTAACGGGTGGCACTTTAAGTTGTAACTTGGGTATGGTCAATATTATGCAGAAGACCGGAATGCAACCAGACGGCGAACGTATTGATCATGAATTAGTTAACGATTTCCCAGTAGATGTGCTCTATTTTTCTAAGTTTAACAATGAACATTTTTAAAAAACTAACCCGTATTTGTGTTGCTTCACACGACGCTGGTGGAGCAGAAGTGGTTTCTTCATACGTAAAAAGAAATAGGCTTGATTGCATGTACCACCTTGCTGGGCCAGCCGTCGATATTTTCACTAAAAAACTTGGTCCGGTAATCTCAACTAGCTTGGAAGAATGCTTAGTCGAATGTGATTTGTTGCTTTGTAGTATGGGTTGGAGTGATCATGAATGGCATGCATTAGCTAAAGCAAAGGAAATGGACAAGCGAGTCATTGTGTTCCTTGATCATTGGACCGGATATAAAACCCGATTTATCCGTAATGAAATTATGATTTTGCCTGATGAGATTTGGGTTGGGGATACGTCAGCAGAGATAATCGCTAAGGAAGTGTTTCCAAATTTATCGATTAAACTAGTTCCAAACCCTTATTATGCAGACTTAAAAGATGAAATTGATCTGTTGCCTAGTAATGATGATTCTGAAAACACGGGTAAAAAAATATTATATGTATGTGAACCAACTGCATCGAAATCTGATGTGTCTAAATCGTCAGGCTATACGGATCATGATGCATTAAGATACTTTTTAAAATGTATAAGTGAAAGAAAAGAACTGATTGGCTCAATCTGTTTAAGGCCCCACCCATCAGAACCACAAGATAAGTACGCATGGGCTTTAAAAAATGAGTTTATGAGTATAGCTATAGGTGGTAAAAATAGCTTGTTAGAAGAAATTTCTGCTAGCGATTGGGTTGTGGGCCGCAGTAGCATGGCTTTGGTAGTGGGGCTTATAGCAAATAAAACAGTTTTTAGTTGTATACCAATAGGAGGGGTGCCCTGCACACTGCCATTTAAAGAAATACTTAAACTAGGTTAAATTCCTTTCGGGGCAAATTTTAATGAAAATTAAACAAATTTTAAATAAAATACACAACGTACTTGATCAGCTTTTAATGGATGCAGCTTCAAAAAAATTTATTTTACATAACAAAATCATATGGAGTGAGAAAAAAAAATTTAGGAATTCGAACTCTGAAATTTTGTGTGAATTCAATGGTATGCATTCTGCAATAATTGCATATAGCTATTTAACCAACTTACTATCAAATAAATATCAAGCAAAGATAGTCGCTTTTTCAGAGCCATCAAGAAGTTGGCTCAGGATTACATTATATAAATTAATTAGCCCTAAGCTTGAACGTATTTATAAATCTTTCAACACTTCTAAATTTATATTGATTTCGCTAAGTAAAAAGCAAAGAGAAGATGCAGAGTTAATTTTTAACGATGTATATCATAATCTTAAAAATAAGAAAGACGTAGAAAATATTAATATTGATGGCGTCCATATAGGAGACCTTATCTACGATACATATTTACGGAATGAGTCTGTACCCACTATAGACTTGTTGGATAAGAGATTCATTTTATCACTAAAAAGATCAATTGAAGTCTATGTGTTTTGGCGGGATTATCTAACAAATCATAATGTGCGAGCTATTAATGTTAGCCACTGTGTTTATAATCTCGCAATTTCGTTAAGAGTAGCTATCAATAGAGATATCCCGGTTTATCAAATTAACGCAATATCTGCCTATAAGCTATCAAAGCAAAATACTCATGCTTATAACGACTTTTTATATTACCCTAAACAATTTCGTAATCTGCCAAAAGCAGTACAGTTAAGAGGTATAGAGGAAGCTAGAAAGAGATTGGAAAGGAGGTTTGCAGGTGAGGTTGGAGTGGATATGGGCTACTCTAAAAAATCTGCATATGGTGGCCAGAAAACAAAACGTGTACTTCGAGCATCTAATAAAATAAAAGTACTAATTGCTACGCATTGTTTTTTTGATAGTCCCCATCCTTACGGTATAAATATTTTTCCGGATTTTTATGAATGGTTAAATTTTTTAGGGGAAATTTCTGAAAATACGGATTATGATTGGTACATTAAAACACATCCAGACTTTCTGCCTGGAAATGTAGAAATAATAAATAAATTTGTAGAAAAATATCCAAAATTTACACTTATTCCCTCTGATACTTCGCATAAACAAATAATAAAAGAGGGTATTAATTATGCTTTAACAGTATACGGCACTATTGGTTTCGAATATGCCGCACTCGGTGTGCCAGTTATTAATGCCTCAATGTTTAATCCGCATATTGCTTATAATTTTAATATTCACCCGGAAACTGTTGAGCAGTATAAGACTGTTCTTATGGATCTTGATAATCAAAATTTCTCAATAGATAAGAATGATGTATATGAATATTATTACATGAGATTCATATACAATAATGAGAATTGGTTATTTGATGACTATCCGTCAATGATAGAAGAGCTTGGCGGATATAGGGAGCAATTTAAACCAAAGATCTACGATTGTTTTTTGAAGAAATATAATGTTAATAGGGATCAAAAAACAGTAAAGATTTTGGATGATTTTATAGAATCAAATGACTTTCGTATGCAACACACAGAGATATTAAAGTTAAATTAAAATGTGTGGACACCGAAAAAATATGATAGTTGAGTTGGATAGAAGAGTTCGAGAGTTAATAAGTTAATAAATCGTAGAGAAAAAATGAAAGCAGTAATTCTTGCAGGCGGGCTTGGGACACGTATCTCAGAAGAAACGCATCTAAAGCCAAAGCCGATGATTGAAATTGGCGGCAAACCCATCTTATGGCACATAATGAAATTATATTCAGCACATGGCGTTAATGACTTTATTATATGCTGTGGATATAAAGGTTATGTAATTAAAGAATACTTTGCTAATTACTTTCTACATATGTCAGATGTAACATTTGATATGCAATCGAACACCATGAAGGTGCATCATCAAAAAGCCGAACCATGGAAGGTCACTCTTGTCGATACAGGGGAAGCCTCTATGACGGGTGGTCGCTTAAAGCGCGTGGAAGAATATGTAAAAAATGAAGAGGCTTTCTGTTTTACCTACGGTGATGGACTAGCAGATATTAATGTTAGCAAAGAAATTGAATTTCATAAGACACATGGCAAACTAGCAACCGTTACAGCAGTGCAGCCCCCTGGTCGTTATGGTGCGCTTGAGTTATCCGATAGTCAGATCACAGGATTTACTGAAAAACCTCGGGGTGACGGTGGGTTAATTAACGGTGGTTTTTTTGTGTTATCCCCTAAAGTCCTCTCTCTCATTAATGACGATAGCGCCTCTTGGGAAGAGGGACCGTTGCAGTCTTTAGCTAAGCAAGGAGAACTTGTCGCTTGGAAACACTCTGATTTTTGGCATGCGATGGATACCTTGCGGGATAAAAATTATCTTGAAGAGCTTTGGGCATCAAAAAAAGCCCCATGGTGCGTGTGGAAATGAAAATCAGTACTCAGTTTTGGGCTGGGAAACGTGTCCTCCTAACTGGCCATACTGGATTCAAAGGTGCTTGGCTTGCGCTTTGGCTGCATCGATTAGGGGCTCATGTGACGGGCATTTCATTGGCTCCTATCACCACACCCAACCTGTTCTCTCTAGCAGATATAGGTAGCACGATAGAAAGCTATTTTTGTGACATTAGAGATGCTGAAAAATTCAATAACTTAATACAAAAAAACCAGCCAGACATTGTGTTTCACCTTGCAGCACAAGCACTAGTTAGAGAAAGTTACGCCAACCCTGTAGCTACATTTTCAAGTAATGTTATGGGTACTGTCAACCTACTCGACTCGCTACGTACGGTAAAGTCAGTCAAGGTTGCAGTCATGATCACCACCGATAAAGTTTATCAAAACAAAGAATGGTGCTGGCCGTATAGAGAAACAGACGAACTGGGTGGGTATGATCCCTATAGCGCCAGTAAAGCGGCTAGTGAAATAGTGATCAATAGTTATCGCGATGCCTTTTTAAAAGAACAAGGCATTGTTATTGCTAGTGCCCGCGCAGGTAATGTAATGGGTGGTGGCGATTGGTCTGAAGATCGCTTAATTTCTGATATTGTTAACGCTTGGCAAGCCGATGAACTTGTTACAATCAGACGCCCCAATGCCATTCGTCCATGGCAACACGTACTAGAACCATTGTCCTCTTACCTGAAGCTAGCTGAACAATTATGGAGCAAACCTCATTTAGCTGGCGCCTATAATTTTGGCCCTGATGCTAATGAAGCTGCTACCGTTAAAGAAGTTATTGATCTAGCCAAAGCGAGCTTCACAAGGGGAAAAGTGTATTTTGAAGAAGGAACAGAAGGGCCGCATGAAGCAGGCTTACTCACCCTTGATACATCAAAAGCACGATTCACTTTAGCCATAAAACCTAGGTGGAATCTAAAGGAAACGGTTAGCCGCACAATGAGCTGGTACGAAGCACAACATCAAGGCCAAAACGCCAGAAAACTATGTGAATCGGATATTATCGCATTCGAGGAGCTCTCGTGAATCGCTTCTCTGTTTCTGCACTACCATTAAGTGGCTTGCAAAAAATCACTCGGCAAGTATTAGGTGATAACAGAGGTTACTTAAGTCGCCTATTTTGCAGCGATGAATTAAGCCATGTTGGCTGGACTAAGCCTATTGCACAGATCAATCATACCTATACCCAAAAGCAAGGGGTTGTTCGCGGAATGCACTTTCAGTATCCTCCCTATGCAGAGGTGAAGCTGGTTAGCTGTATTCGTGGAGAGGTATGGGATGTCGCTGTTGATCTACGCAAGGACTCCCCCACGTTCTTACACTGGCATGCGGAAAGGCTTTCGGCAGACAACCATTGCGCGCTACTAATCCCTGAAGGTTTTGCACATGGGTTTCAAACACTCTCGGAAGAGTGCGAATTGCTTTACTTACATAGTACAGCCTACTCTGCAGAATCCGAAAGTGGCCTGAACATTGTAGACCCTTTACTCAATATTGAATGGCCTTTAAGTATTACCGAGGCATCTGAACGCGATACGAAACACCTAATGATTAGCAATGATTTTGAAGGGCTTGATATATGAACTGTCGCCATTGTCATGCTCCGCTGACATTACCGCTAATAGATTTAGGTAGTGCGCCGCCGTCAAACGCCTATTTAACCCAGTCGACATTGACGACACCTGAGAAATGGTTCCCTCTAAAAGTATTGGTTTGCACTGCGTGTTGGTTAGTCCAAACGGAAGACTATGCGGGTGCTGAAGAGTTATTTGATGCGGAATATGCTTATTTCAGCTCATTTTCTAGCTCATGGTTAAAGCATGCAGAGAAATATGTAGACCAAATGGTGAGTCGATTTGATTTAGATGCTAAATCAAATATTGTAGAGATTGCAGCAAATGATGGTTATTTATTACAATATGTTAAAGCTAAGAATATATCGTGCTTAGGTGTTGAGCCAACAGCGAGTACAGCGAAGGCATCAAGAGAGAAGGACATAGAGACAATTGAAGAGTTTTTTGGCGTATCTTTAGCAGAAAAGCTGGCTGCAAATGGTAAGCAAGCTGATCTTACAGTTGCAAATAATGTGCTTGCTCATGTGCCGGATGTTAATGATTTTGTATCTGGTTTTGTCATATTATTAAAGCCAAATGGTGTGGCCACTTTTGAGTTTCCTCACTTACTACAGCTAATACAACATACCCAATTTGATACGATTTATCATGAGCATTTCTCATACTTATCGCTGACAGCTGTAAGCCATATTTTTGATAGCAATGGCCTACAAGTGTTTGACGTGGAAGAGCTGCCAACACATGGCGGTAGTTTACGTGTCTATGCACAGAGAAAAGACACTGGCAATCATCCAGAAATGCACTCTGTAAATGAAATGCTTGTCAAAGAATTAACTGTAGGAATGAAAGAACCCAAGTATTACGAAAACTTCCAAACAAAAGCTAATAAAATTAAAGATGACCTACTGCAATTTTTAATTGAGGTAAAGAGAAGCAATAAGACAGTTATGGCATATGGTGCAGCAGCTAAAGGTAATACCCTGCTTAATTATGCTGGGATTCGCCCTGACCTTTTACCAACGGTTGTAGATCTTAATCCAAATAAACAAAACAAATATATGCCGGGTAGTCGCATCCCCATAGTGAATGAATCGGACATAAAGAGTAGTCAGCCAGACTATGTTTTGATCTTGCCATGGAATTTGCGCGATGAAGTAGAAGAGCAGTTGAGTTATATAAGAGAGTGGGGCGGCCAGTTTGTAACTGCTGTGCCGAATCTAGAATTGATCACATGAAAATATTAGTAACAGGAGCTACAGGCTTCGTTGGGCAACACCTCGTGCCGTTACTCTTAGAAAACGGTCATGAGGTAGTTGCTGTTGCGCGAGGCGAAGGAAAAGCAAGAGTCTTTGATTGGTTCAATGATGTACAGTTTGTTTCTACAAGTCTGAGTTATGGCACAAAGCATCTAAAAATTTCGCAAGGGATGTCTTTGATACACTTAGCTTGGGCTGGACTTCCTAACTACAAATCAACATTTCATTTTGAACAAAACCTTCCTGAAAGTTATGAATTCGTAAAGTCATGTATAGCTGATGGGGTAAATCAAGTGCTCGTCGCTGGGACATGTTTCGAATACGGATTTAAAAGCGGTCCTATTGCGGCAAATGTGCAGCCATGTCCGAACAATCCATATGGGCTCGCTAAAGACACATTTCGTCAACAACTTGAGTTCTTGTCAATCGAAAATCCATATTGTTTGCAGTGGGCTAGATTGTTTTATATGTACGGAAAGGGTCAGAGTCCGAAGTCAATTCTCTCGCAGCTAGACGCAGCTATAGACAACGGTGACACTGTTTTCAATATGAGTGGTGGAGAGCAGCTCAGAGACTACCTTCCAATAGAGGCCCTTGTACAACAACTGTATGACTTGCATCAAAGTGAAAGGAAGGGCACTTTCAATATTTGCAGTGGACAACCAATATCCATTAGACGCTTAGTTGAAGAGCGAATACGAAAACGGTCTGCAGATATTTCGCTTAATCTTGGATACTATCCATATCCAGACTATGAGCCAATGGCGTTTTGGGGAATTAGAGATGTAGGCGAAACTATACATCTCCCTGTGCTTCCAAACGCCCCTGTAAAAACGAAAGATTCTGACGCTCAGGCTCTAGCTCCAATGCGTTTGCGGCGCAACACAAGTCTAAATTTTGTTGAGAACGAGGCGTTCGATAGCAACCTTATTGACTACACTGAGCAATATGAAAATAGTCAAGCGCACTCTGTTAAGTTTCTGACACATATGAAATCTGTGCTCGCCCTGCTTAAGCAACAAGTTAAAAAAGAAAGTTTGATTGTTGAGGTTGGTTGCGGAAAAGGCGATTTCGTTGAGATGGTTCAGGCTGATGGGTTTTTTAAGATACAGGGCTATGACGCTTCGTATGAAGGAAACAATTCATCGATAGAAAAACGTTACCTAAACGAAAATGACAGAATTAAAGCAGACATGGTTGTGCTGCGACACGTTCTTGAACACGTTCCAAATCCATACAACTTCTTGTCAATGCTAAAAGCAGTGTTTGGGGATGCGAAGATTTACATTGAAGTGCCAAATTATGATTGGATTGTCGCTCACAAAACATTCTTTGATATCACCTATGAACATGTAAGTTATTTTTCGCAGATGTCATTGAATAAGTTATTTGACGTTTCCAAAACTACACACGGATTGCTATTTGATGACCAGTATCAATATGTAGTTGCCGATCTTTCTACCTTGAACGGTGACTTCAACGAGCTGTATAAATCACGGAACTGGGAATACGTTTCATTTAGTGACTTGTTCCCAAATCTTCAAGCTGACATAGACCGTCTAGATGGAACTTCGCAAGGATGTCCTGTCTATGTATGGGGAGCAGCGATAAAAGGATGTCTTTTTCTTGCTCACTGCAAAAATAACAATCGATTAATTGATAAAGTTCAGTACGCAATTGATCAAAATCCGCAAAAGAACGGAAAATTTTTACCTGGCTCCCTAGTTCAGATTAAATCGAAGCAAGAATTCCTAGAAACAGTGCGAGGTGATGCGCTTTTAATAGTGTCAAACCCTGCATATAAAGATGAAATAGAAGCTGAAGTGAAGGCAGCTGGTCTACATAAAATCAGAATAGAAACGCTATAATTAAGGAAGTGTCTATGAATGACGAACAGAAATTCCGAAGCCAGTGTCTAAGGGAAGTCTCTGAACAAGGAAGCAGCGATACACTCAAATCACTAGCACGCCAATGGGTGGATGAGTCGTTCAAAACCAACTATTCGTACCACTTTGAGTGGCTCGGTCGGCCTGTAATCCAGTATCCCCAAGATATGATTGCCATGCAGGAATTGATTTGGCAAGTTAAGCCTGACTTGATCATTGAGACGGGCATTGCTCATGGCGGTTCATTAATTATGAATGCCTCATTACTTGCGATGCTTGAATTATGTGAAGCGTCAGAAAAAGGCGAACTAGTAGATCCTAAAAATCCAAAACGTAAAGTGCTTGGAATAGATATTGATATCCGAGCGCATAATAAAGAAGCAATTCTTGCTCATCCAATGGCTACACGAATTGATATGATTCAAGGCTCATCTATAGCAAAAGATATCATTGAAAAAGTGTCTGAATACGCTAAAGGATACAAACGAATCTTAATTAGTTTAGACTCTAACCATACCCATGAACATGTCTTAGAAGAGCTTAAAGCCTATGCGCCTCTCACAAGTGTAGGGAGTTATTGTGTTGTGTTTGATACTGTTGTTGAAGATATGCCAAAAGAAATGTTTCCAGATCGCCCTTGGGGGCCAGGGGATAACCCTAAAACAGCTGTATGGGAATATCTAAAAACACATCCGGAATTTGAGATTGATAAGAGTGTCCAGAATAAATTGTTAATTACAGTTGCGCCAGATGGTTATTTAAAGCGAGTTAAATAGTCTTGAAATAGATTAAGGTTATTTTATCTATGAATTTAAAATTGTGATTAATAAGGGGTAATATTTTTGGAGCATTTAAGTGAAATCGATGCGCCTTTAGTTACAATCGGGATGCCAGTATATAATGGAGCCAAATCCATTAAAAAAGCCCTTGATTCTTTGCTTAATCAAACATTTACAAATTTTGAATTGATTATTTCTGATAATGCCTCTACCGATAAAACAGAAGAAATTTGTAAAACATATGCTGCTAAAGATGTACGAATCAAGTATATACGACAACTTGAAAATATTGGTTATGTAGCTAATTTTAAGTATCTACTAATGGATGTACAAGGCGATTATTTCATGTGGGCTGCAGCAGATGACATTCGTTCATTAGATTATTTAGAGTTAAATTATAGCTTTTTGGAAAGAAATCTTAATTATGTTGCTTCGGGCTCACCAAATGGGTTCGAGAACTGGCCAAACGATAAAAAACTTGTTAATTTTTCAATTGAAGAGGATGAGGCTTTTGACCGGGTTGTTATATTTTTTAAAAATTGTTTTCAATCACACGGATTGTTTTACTGTTTATTTCGTACTAAGACAATAACAGACTGTAAAATCCTAGACAAAATTTTCCCTGTTTTTGCTTATTTGGGTAATGATTGGGCGACGATTCTTTACCTCTCAACTCAAGGTAAAATAAACAGAACATCAGAAGGCAATATTATATTCGGTGTACATGGGGTTAGTAGCAACTCAAATATTTTCAAAAAATTCAATCGTACTGAAATTGAAAATTTCATTCCATTTTATGTTCTTTCAAGACTAGTGTTAATTATTGTAAAAAATTTTTCAAATTGGCAAAAATTACAAATTATTTACATTCTAGTTAAGCTAAACATTTTTGTAATTATAGATTCGAAATATCAATCAATAAAAAGCTTACTTTACATATTTTACTGCAAATATTTAAAGTCAACAGTAAAAAAACTATAGATAGCTTATCGTCACACTTTATATTAATAATCAATATTAATTTTTTTGGAGTTTTTGTTAAATGAATTTAAACAGCATCATAAAATCATTATGCCCACCTATCCTAATTTCAGTATTACGAAGAATTAAAAAATCTACCCTAATTTCAGTATTACGCAAAATTAAAAAATCTACGATAATCCGCAAAGGAACAACTACATCACAAGATTTAGATATGTACTGGGATCCTAATTTTGCTGAAGTATTAGAAACCTGGGGAGAAGGTAATGCTTGGAATGAAATACAGTTATTGATGGCCGGACGAAAAGGTAAAGTTCTTGATATAGCATGTGGAACAGGTAAAACAATAAGCATTCTTTTGAAGTTTGAAGAGTTAGATTTATTTGGTTGTGACATATCAGAAATGTTACTTTCTAAGGCTTCTGAAAAACACAATATTCCAATGAATAAGTTACGTGCTTGTGATGCAACAAAGCTTCCTTATGCAGACAACGAATTTAATTATGCTTTTTCAATTGGCTCTATTGAACATTTCACCGAAGAAGGGATTGTTAAGTTTCTTTCCGAATGTTATAGAACTGTAAGCCATATATCTTTTCATCAACATCCTGTGTCAAGAAGTGGGCAAAATGAAGGATGGATTACATCGACTCAGAGTTACCATAATAATTCTATCGAATGGTGGAAAGAAAAATATGATGAGGTTTATGACTCTGTGTATGTACTTGATTCAGTATGGGAGGACGGGATATCACTAGGTCGATGGTTTATTTGCGAAAAAAAGAATAATTAAGGGTTAATTTTATATTATTTATGAACAATTAATTTCATTAACAAAAGTCCTCAGGAGAGTTTAGGCGTGTGGCTTATCAAAAAAATACGAAATATAATCAGATTATTGCAAATAATAGATGATAGATTACAAAGGATCCAGCAATCTATAGGTCGGCTTGAAGAAAGGCAGTTGTCTTTAGGGACTCCAAAATCCTTTAACGATTACGAATTCCAAGTAACATCTCAATGGGGCGAAGATGGGTTACTTCAATATCTAATTAACACTATTAAGATTGAAAATCATATTTTTGTTGAGTTTGGTGTGGAAACATATGTAGAGTCTAATACACGTTTTTTAATCAAAAATAATAATTGGTCAGGGTTAGTTATTGATGGATCAGAAAAACATATTCAATATATAAAAAATGATCCAATTTATTGGCAGCAAAATTTAAAAGCAGAATGTGCCTTTATTGATAAAGAAAATATCAATTCAATCATTACGAGAAATGGTATTAGCGGTGATATTGGTCTCCTTTCTGTAGATATTGATGGCAATGATTATTGGGTTTGGGATTCAATTAATGTCATAAATCCACGAATAGTTATCTGTGAATATAATAGTTTATGGGGAGCTGAACATGCTGTAAGTACTCCTTATAATCCAACATTCATGCGATCAAATTCACACTTTTCAAATTTATATTATGGCGCATCAATAAAAGCCTTTACAGAGCTAGCCAAAACTAAAGGTTATTCTTTAATTGGATCTAATAGAGCAGGTAATAACATATTTTTTGTTAGAGATGATTTGGTTTCTAATTTAAATATCATAGATCCAGAAAAGGCATGGGTTCAATCACAATTTAGTGAAGCAAGAGATGAAGATGGGAAATTATCATTCTTATCCTTTAAAGATCGCCTTAATCAAGTGTCAGATCAAACACTCGTTAATTTAAATGACGGAAAGGAATATATAATACGAGATATTTATGATTTATAAAAAACTTTGGATTATAGAACTATCAAAATGAATAGAGTTTTGATAACAGGCGCATCAGGTTTTATTGGTCGACATATTGCTTATGAGTTTTATAAAAATGGCTGGCAAGTAACCGGTATTGGTCATGGCAACTGGTTAAATTGGCGAGATTACGGCCTAAATAAATGGATAACTTCTGATATAACTCTTGAATCATTAATAGAGTTTTCAGATAGCCCTAATGTTATTGTTCATTGTGCCGGAGGCTCCTCTGTTGGATTTTCAATTGAAAAACCAGCTACTGATTTTAATTTAACTGTAGATAGCACTTCAGGCGTCTTAGAGTTTATTCGTTTGCATTCCCCATCGACAACATTGGTTTATCCTTCTAGCGCAGCCGTTTACGGACAGGTTAAGTCATTTCCCATATCTGAAGATATTGATTTAAATCCGGTGTCTCCTTATGGAGTACATAAACAGATGTCAGAGTCATTATGCCAACTTTATTCAAGGCAATATGGTTTATCGATTGCAATCGTGCGCATGTTTTCTATATATGGTTCTGAATTACGCAAACAGTTATTATGGGATGCATGCCAAAAAATTGAACGAAATGATTGTGATTATTTTGGTACTGGCGAAGAAATTAGAGACTGGCTACATGTAGAAGATGTCTCAAAGCTACTTTTCATTGCATCTCAAAATACATCAGAGAATTGTCCTATCATAAATGCTGGCTACGGAGATGGAGTTAAAGTTAAGAATATTCTACATTTTTTAAATGAGAAGTTTAATATTCGCACCATTCCAAAATTCTCATCAAAGGTTAAGATTGGCGACCCAAATGCATATATTGCTGACATCTCAAGAGCGAGATGTTGGGGTTGGAATCCATCAATAACATGGAAAGATGGTGTCGCTCAGTACGTCGACTGGTATAAAAAATGCAAATAATCCGAGTGGCCTTTGTCCTCGATCACGTCCAGTGGCAGGGTGGCGTTAATTATTTTCGTAATTTACTTACAGCAATTCAAGAGTGCCCGGATATCAATATACAACCAGTAGTAGTTACCGGATTAAATACAAGCATCAATCACTTTTATGGTCTTGCTGAAATTATTAGAACTCCTATTTTAGATCGGTATACAATGTTGTGGTGGGCAAGTAAAATTTTCATGAAATGCTTTCCATTTCGGAATTATCCCTTATATATTTTTTTATCTAAACATAAAGTTGATCTAATCTCGCATAGCTGTGTGTTATGGAAAAATTGTAAAATACCATCTGTAGGATGGATTCCTGACTTTCAACACAGATATCTTCCTGATTTTTTTGATAAGAATGAATGTTATGCAAGAGATAAACAATTCTTAGATATTATTAAGCGATGTGATGCGATGATTTTAAGTAGTCAAGATGCACTAAATGACTTAAATCAATTCTACAGTAATAATGAAATCGCATCTCATATATTAAGGTTTGTTCCCTCAGTCAGCGGAAACACAAAAAAAACAGAAGAATCATCACAATTATCGGTAAGATATAATATCAATCAACCATGGTTTTATATACCTAATCAGTTTTGGGCGCATAAAAATCATTTGGTTGTTATAGAGGCTTTACGCCTAGCGAAAGCTCAAGGAAATAATTTTTTAGTTGTTGCTACAGGCTCCACAAATGACAGTCGTAACGAAAATTATTTTCCATCATTAGTTAAAAAAATTGAAGAATATAATCTAAAAGATAACTTTCGCATTTTAGGCATGATTCCATTCTCAGATGTCATTGCATTAATGAATGATTCTATCGCGGTCATCAATCCCTCTCTATTTGAGGGTTGGAGCACATCAGTAGAAGAATCCAAAGCTTTAGGTAAGATTATTATTCTTTCAAATATCACTGTACACCAAGAACAAGCTCCAGATAGAGGATATTTTTTTGATCCAATGGATCCAAAGATGTTACTGAATATGATGGATAAAGTATTTAATTTATACAACACTGATGACGAGATAAATCATTATGAAAAAGCACAGTCGGAGTATCTAAACAGAAGAGTTATCTTTGCAAAAAAATTTGAAAGCATTTGTAAAAAAGTGCTTCTTGAATCTAAAATCTAGTTATTTATTATATTTTCATTAATCCTTTATATTTTACTTTTTTTGTATAACTTTATCGCCTATTGAATTTTAAAATAATATGAATAACTTACAGAAAAAATTAAGCATTATTACAGTCACTAAAGACTGTCGCGCAACACTTGAACGTACATTACTATCTGTCCAAAAAATTAAAACTGAAGATATTGAATATATTATTATTGATGGCGTATCAACCGATGGCACTCTTGATTTAATTAAGCAATACGGTGACCTTATTGATCACTGCATATCAGAACCCGACACGGGAATATATAACGCAATGAATAAAGGTGTTAGCCGCGCTAATGGAACTTACATTCTATTTATTAACGGCGATGATGAGCTCATCAGTGATGGTTTCCCAGAAGTATTAGCGCACATAGACGCTGAAAAATCGGACATTATTTGTGCAGCTACATTAGTGGGGTCAGAGCAATCCCCTATAGAAAAATTAGTCGCAAAGCCCTTACGCTTACTGTTTTTTAATTCTATACCTCACCCCTCTTCTTTTGTCAAAACCCAGCTACTCAAAAAAATTCCATTTAGAGAAAATTTAAAAATTGCTGCCGATTATCATTTTTTCTTAGGTGCATACCTTAAAAGAC
>Ga0209192_10000842_pt1 | contig 27156 bp, 27 predicted proteins | sample ArcticOcean_MG_C_11_FD_187433 | JGI IMG/M metagenome (GOLD analysis project Ga0209192, IMG submission 187433) | Marine microbial communities from western Arctic Ocean - ArcticOcean_MG_CB2_154 (SPAdes) (version 2) | ecosystem: Environmental > Aquatic > Marine > Oceanic | place: Arctic Ocean... | reverse complement strand
TTAAATATGCAACCTTAGGCGTTCTCTTTGTTAATATTTCTATTGGAGGCACATTAACCCCTTATGCTGCCCCACCAGTTTTAATGGTCAGTAATACGTGGAATTGGGATATATGGTTTATGCTTTCGAATTTTGGTTGGCGCTCTGCGATAGCTGTCTTAATTAATACAATCGGAATAGTCTTTATATTTAAAGAAAGTTTTAAAGATATAATCTTTAAAGAAAAATCAGATGAAGCATCAGTGCCTTTTGTGATAATTCTAATGCACTTATTTTTTCTTGTAAATGTTGTACTTTTTGCTCATCATCCAGTTATATTTATGGCTCTTTTCCTTTTCTTTTTGGGCTACACTTCGGCCTACAAAGACCACCAAAATAATTTAATACTAAATGAAGCTTTATTAGTTGCCTTCTTCCTTGCTGGTCTAGTTGTTCTCGGCGGGGCTCAGCAATGGTGGCTAGAGCCAACACTTATGTCAATGGACTCGTCAACTGTTTATTATGGCGCTACCATTCTTACTGCTTTTACTGATAACGCAGCGCTGACATATTTAGGGTCGCTAGTTGAGGGTTTGTCAGAGGAGTTTAAAATTGCATTGGTAGCTGGAGCAGTCACTGGGGGAGGGTTAACCGTTATAGCTAACGCGCCAAACCCAGCTGGAATTGCGATACTGCGCCATAATTTCTCTGAAAAGACTATCCATCCAATAGGATTGTTACTTGCAGCAATTCCCCCCACTTTGGTTTCAGTTGTTATGTTTAGGTTTGTATAGAGGGTGCTTAATAAAAATATTTTAGGATATAACCATAAAATTTTATCGCAAGAAAGGAAAAAACAAAAAATTTCCTTAGAATCTGCCGCCTCTGCAATCACTCTTAGCGTTGGTCAAATTAAATCCTTAGAAAGCAACCTTGATTATGGATTCGTAACTACCCACTTTAGATTTTTAGCGATAAAGCGCTATGCAAAACTTTTAGAAATTGATATAAGCAAAATTATAATCTCCGAACCTGAGGCGCGAAAAGAAACAGAATTGTTAAGTGCTGATTCCGAGAATGAGTTAGTGACGAATTTTATGGTAAATGATATTAAGAGACTGATACGTCTCCTTCTTTCAAATTTAAAAATCACAAAAGAAACTATTTTGATAAGTTTAATATTAATAGGGCTAATATTTTTACTAATACTTCCTCTTGGCCCTCATTTGAATGACAAAATTTCTATTGCTGAAATAAATACTTCTAGCCCTGAAGCTTCTACTGATGATGATTTCTTACCCCCTGTAACCGATGACTTTATTAAAATAAAAAAACTGGAAGTTTTACCTAAACAGGATGGTATTGTTTCTGAAAGTGATTTCACTAGTCCTGAATCGATTGAGTTCCTATGTACAATTAAGTCTGCGTCCATGGATAGAATTTGGAGTCGTGCAAAACCTGAAAAGCCTGCAACTTATTTTCATATTATTTCTCAAGAGAAACAATCTATTTGTACTATAGATAATCGAGGTATCCTTAGGAAATACGATTTAGGTAAAGGTGGAAAGCTTACTCACCGAGGGGAGGCTCCATTCAAAGTTCAGCTAAACCCTTCCATTAGTGAGTTATATTTTCAAGGGTGGAAAGTTATTCTGGGAGAAACTGACACCTTTGTTCAACTTAATCCGGTTAAATTAACTTTAGAGCCTTAATTAACTAATAAAAGCTCATCCCATGATGTAGTAAATGACTGACTTTTCCTTGACTGCCTCATACCCCATACTGGATTAATTGGCTGTGTTGCCACTCTAAGGCTGTGCTTGTCAAATTTAAAATTGATATCATCAATGACCTGAGTCAATTGAGACTGTTTAATATTTCTTGTAGGCCATAGGTATTCTTGTGCTCGAGAACTATCAATCAATCCTGACAAAATAATCCCACATTTAGCGTATGCAATATCAACCTTATAAATAATTTTTACACCTTGTAGCGCCATAGATAAAATTAACTTTAAATCGCTTGTGGGATAAGGAAGCTTTAATGTCACATTATTTTGATAATAATGTGATTTTTCCTTAAATGGGCTACTGCTAATAAAAACAGTAACGTATTCTGCCAGTGTCCCTTGCTTTCTCGATTTAAAAGCTGCTATTGACGCGAATGTTGTAACAGCCTCGACTAGTAAGTTATATTTTAGAATTGGATGACCGAAGCTTCTTGATGAGATAATCTGTTTTTTTAATCTAGCCCTTTCGTCGATAGGAGAGCAAATAGTGCCGTTAAGTTCGTAAATAATTTTTTCTAGATTTATGCCAAATTTTTTTTTAATATATATTGCATCAGACTTCTTTAAATCTAATACTGAATTCACGCCAATTAATTTCAGTTTATTTGCTGTTTTGCCTCCAACACCCCAAACTTCAACAACATTAATTTCTCGCATAATACTTTCAATTCTTGTGTCTGAGATTCCAGATAAGTCGAATACTCCCGACCACTTAGGCTGTTTTTTGGCACAAAAATTTGCTAGTTTTGCCAATGTTTTTGTTGGGGCTATTCCAACACAGACCGGCATACCTAGATACTGCCATAATTGTTTCTGTATACTCTGGCCTATAGTAACTAGCTCTTGGGTGTTTAATAGATCTAAAAAACATTCGTCAATTGAATAAACTTCTTGGTGATTCGAATAAGGCCTTAAAAGAGCCATCGCTCGATTACTTAAATCGCCATAAAGTGCATAATTGGAAGATAAAACCGTAACGTTGGATGATTTAATTATATTTTTTATTTTAAATAGTGGTGTACCCATCTTGATGCCTAGTAATTTGGCTTCATTACTTCTTGAAATAACACAGCCATCGTTATTACTCAGCACGATAACTGGTTTATTTAAAAATTTTGGATTAAACAGTCTTTCACAGCTTACATAAAAATTATTTACATCTACTAATGCAATCATTAAACTTATTTAAATTTCCTCACTGCTCCAGTTACAACTCCCCATACCTCAAATTGCATTGATTCATTTATTTCAATTGGCTTATATTTTTCATTTGCCGCTAGTAGTCTATATTTAGATTTATAACTCGACAATAATTTAACAGTAAAGTCACCATCGATGGATGCTAGAACAATATCTCCATTAGAAGCTTTCTGAGATTTATCTACAATCACAATATCATTATCATGAATTCCTGCATCAATCATTGAATCCCCTTTAATCCTAACAAAGAATGTTGCTTCTTTTTGCTTGATTAAATAATCATTCAAATCTAGTTTTTTTTCTATATGATCATCGGCTGGCGACGGGAAGCCAGCAGGCACCTTATGCTCAAATAGATCTAAAGGCTGATAGCTTAATGAGGGATTAGTCTTAATAATATCAGCGACATTCGCTGACTGAGATTGAATAATATACCTCTGGATATCAACAACTTTACTTTCAGGTACCCTTATTACCTTCGTAGATTCTCCGTACATACCGCTATTTACTTTTCGACCCGCTCCAGCCCTTAAGCCACCGTGTGAATTTTTATTGTTATTCATTTGAATATTGTAACATAAATCAAAAAAATACTAAAAAATATTAAAAAAACTCCTAACACAAAAAATACTAAAATAGCAATAGCAGTTAAATTTTGAATGTTCATAAAAAAATTAAATTGTTGACAAGAAAATTAAAAAAGGGCACAGTGAATTTATGTTAGTGCTATCAAGGGTTAACAGCGATTTAGTTTGTATACAAATAAAATTTATAGGAGAATAATCCATGAACAAAGGTGAATTAATTGAGGCAGTAGCAAATGCAACAGGATCAACAAAGGCAGATGCAGGTAGGGCAATTGACGCAACAGTAGATTCTATTACTGCAGCATTAAAGAAAGGTGATACTGTGACATTAATTGGTTTTGGAACATTTAAGACTGCTGCAAGAGCAGCTAGAACTGGACGAAATCCACAAACAGGCGCAGCTCTTAAAATTCCAGCTCGGACTGTACCATCATTTAAAGCAGGTGCTGCACTGAAAGCAGCTGTAAACTAGTAACAGATATAAATTAAAAAACACTCTAACGGGTGTTTTTTTAATTTTTTTATTAATTACATACCGCAGTTTTCACATTTTCCTTTAACAGTTAAAAATCCTTTAATTGTAGAAAGACCGATGACCCCTTCGAAGTTAGCACCGTCAACATCGGCATCAGTTAAATCGGCATTAGTTAAATCAGCTCCTCTTAGATCTGTTTTGACCAACTCCGCTCTATTAAGATTAGTGTTTCTTAGATTAGCCCCTCGCAAATCACCAAAAATAAAACTAGCTATATTAAGATCAGCTCCCTCAAAATTAGCTTTTACAAAATTTCCACCGGAAGAATCAAATTTCATTTGCCCCATAGGCTGATTACCCACATCTAGTCCCAGTCTTCCTTTTGTAATAATGGCACCTGACATGTCTACATCCCCTAGTGTGCCAATAATTCGCGCATTAGCTAAGTTAGCCCCTGTAAATATTGTTTTACCGAAAATTGGCTGGAACATAGTAGCTTCAGCTAAATTAGCTCCAGAAAAGTTAGTTTTTTCAAGGCGGGCTAGATTTAAATATGCTCTCTGTAAATTTCCACCAGATAAGTTTGCACCTCTTAAATCTGCCCCGAAGAAACTCGTATTAACCATTACACAATGAGTTAAGTCCTTACCCTTAAAATCTAAATACCCAACATCAATGCTAGATAAATCACAATCCGGATCCTCTAATAATTCGTCAGCCATCTTTTGAGAAACCTTAGTTCTATTGTCACTTTTATTTTTAGCATAAAAAGTATTGGCTTTAGCTAAGACAGACTTAGGATCTTCTATAAAAACAGATTTCGAGGCTTTATCTCCAAAACAATACTTTTTGCCTTCAAAACTAGAATTAACAGAGCAATCCGTTTTAAAAAAATTTCCATCGGCAAGACTTGTAGTGCAGTATTGATCAAGTTCAGCAGCTTTAATCGGGAACACTAAAATTAATAATAGTAATAAAAGATATTTATTTTTCATAAGCCTGCCTATATTATATAAATGGTTATACTTTTATTATAGACCTATAGAAATTATAAAGTTTAGTTTAAATTAAGGAGAGGCTTAAGATGAGTACCGTATTAGTTACCGGGGCAAATAGAGGACTAGGATATGAGTTTGTTAAACAATATAGTAAAAATAATTTTAATGTACTTGCATGTTGTCGAAATGCAGAAAATGCTTCCGAGCTCCAAAAATTAGCAAAAGAAATAAAAAATATTAAAATCTACGAATTAGATGTTGGAAACATCAATGTAATTAAAAAACTCTCGCAACAGTTAAAAAATGAAAAAATTGATGTATTAATAAATAATGCAGGAATTTATCGATCAAGTACTATTGGAAATATAAACTATGATGAATGGATAGAAAGTTTTAAAGTTAACACTATTGCTCCATACCAAATCGTTGAGGCCTTTCTAGATCAAATATTCAATAGTGACCTAAAAAAAGTTGTTTCTGTTACAAGTAAAATGGGTAGTATTGATGATAATACAAGTGGCGGGTCATATATTTATCGAAGTAGTAAAACTGCTCTGAATAGTATGATGAGATCTTTAACCCATGATCTTAAAAGCCATGGGGTAGCAACTTTAACTCTTCACCCAGGATGGGTAAGAACAGATATGGGTGGACCTGGGGGATGGATTGATTCATTTGAAAGTGTCCAAGGCATGATTAAACAAATTGATAAACTAACACTTGATAATTCAGGAACTTACTTAGACTATGCAGGTAAATCCATTAATTGGTGATCAAAATATCAAATATAAAGAAGCGTCAGATTTTCTTTCCAAACTAGATTCTGACTGGGAAATATTAATAAAAAAAATAGGGGTTTTTAGTCCGAAGATAGGCCATAATTTAGAACCCTATCAGTCCTTAATAAAATCAGTTATTTTTCAACAATTACATCCAAAAGCAGGGAATGCTATTTTTAAACGTTTTTTACTGATATTCAACAATGAATTTCCAGATGATAAATCAATTTTAGAAAAATCTTCTATTGAAATAAAATCATGTGGCTTATCTCAAAATAAATTATTAACTATTCTAGAAATTGCTTACCAAAATACTATAAATAAATTACCCGCATCTATTAAGATAATTTCAATGACTGATGATGAAATAATTAAATTATTTACAAAAATCAAAGGTATTGGAGAGTGGACAGCCCAGATGCTTCTAATATTCAATCTGGGAAGGTTGGATATTATTCCTCACAATGATTTAGCTATTAGGAGAAATTACCAAAAACTTAAAAGATTAGCTAATCCGATTACAGCTAAAGAAATTATAGAGATTTCTGCAGCTTGGAGCCCCTATCGATCAGTTGCTTCTTGTTATTTATGGCGGTTTGACTAAAAACCTCCTAATTTAAATCAATAATTAATGCTCTTTGCACCTTTGGGGAAACTATTATTTCTGTTTTATAAAAATCATGATCTATTCCAAAGATAATTGGTAAACCGACCTTTATATTATTAATCATATCTCTTGTTAATTCAAAACGCATAAAATGCACAGCTGAAGTTTTATCCTCAGTTTCACGATCCATATCCTCATTAGCAATTGCGTATACCTTTTCGCTTTCTTCAACCTTAATCCAAATAGATCTCTCTACACCAATAAGCTTTGCTAAAGCTACTTTTCTCTCCTGAACGTCTGTATATTCAATCATAAAAGTTGCTTTCCAATTAGTCCCTTCAGGGATAAGTGTATTGTAAACATCTAATTCTTGCTGAATTCCTTCTGATTCAAAGATTCTTTCGATTCTAAGCATTTCCTGAACCTGATATTGCATAGTGAGTGCATCTTCAAAATAAAGTACCGCATGATTATTAAATGCTAAGCGCCTATTCTCTTTATGCTTCATAACTTTTGCTCTAAATTCATTTCTAATTTCTGAATATTTTTCTAAACTAAATAAATCTTTTTTACTTAACAATTTCATTTTACTTTTCCGTTAATTATTAAATATCATATGCTTTTCTAAGTAATGACATAGGATGTTCTGGCTCTTTACCATTATCCATAATGTGACCAATATGGTGTCCAGCCATCGCACAATCGCTTCCATAATGGTCAGGTTCTGCTTCATTAATTTTTCTTACTACAGGTTTCACAATCTTTACAGCAAAATCATGACTTTCTTTTTTAACGGCATATGTCCCGTCATGGCCAGAACATCTTTCAATAATCTCAACCTGAGTATCAGGTATTAAAGATAAAGTATCTTTAGTTTTAGGTCCAATATTTTGGACTCTTTGATGACATGCTGCATGATATGAAACCTTACCTAAACTTTTTTTAAAATCAGTTAAAAACTTATTCTCTTTATTCCTTAACATTAAATATTCAAATGGATCATAAAATGCGTTTTTTACTTTAATAACGTCATCGTCATCTGGGAACATTAATGGAAGTTCTTGTTTGAACATTAAAACACAAGATGGAATTAGTGCTGTTAGGTCCCAGCCTTCGTCAACAAGTTTAGCTAAAATTGGAATATTAACTTCCTTGGCTTCTTCGACTGCTTCAAGATTTCCTAGCTCAAGCTTTGGAATAGCGCAGCAGCTTTCTTTTTCAGTAAGCGTAATTAAAATTTTATTGTGCTCAAAAACTTTAACTAAATCCTCTCCAGGGCCGGGCTCATTTCGGTTCGTAAAGCAAGTAGAGAATAAAGCGACTTTTCCGGTTGTTATTCCTGCTGGCTCTGCCATTAAATCACTTTTGTAATCTTTAAGTCTTTTTCTCAGAGTGTTACTCTCGAATTTCGGTAGCCAAGCTTTTGAATGAATCCCAGCAACTAGCTCTAGTCCTTTTCTTGCAATACTAACTTTATTGATAGCATTAATAGTGGGGGCAATGATTGGAATTCCTGCAAACTTACCAACGTTGTCAGTACTAGTTAGCACTTTATCTCTAAGCTTAGTATCACCTTTTTTATATTTGATCGCTTTAGCTCTTAACATTAAATGAGGAAAATCTACATTCCACTCATGAGGTGGTACATAAGGACATTTTGTCATATAACATAAATCGCACATGTAACATTGGTCTACAACTTTCGTGTAATCTGCTTTATCAACACCATCTACCTCCATAGTGCTCGATTCATCTACTAAATCAAATAGCACTGGGAATGATTGGCACAGACTTACACACCTTCTGCAACCATGACAAATATCAAAAACTCTTTCCAGTTCTTGATTAAGTAACTCCTCACTAAAATAGTCTGGGTTTTTCCAGTCAATAGGGTGTCGAGTTGGTGCTTCTAGATTGCCTTCTTTTGGGGTATTCATAAATATCTCATAAAAAACCGGGGAGTATCCCCGGGTTTTTATTACATTTCCACTAATTCACCTAATGCTTTTACGTACCGATTAGCATGAGATCGCTCTGCTTTAGCAAGCGTTTCAAACCAGTCTGCAACTTCATCGAAACCTTCATCTCTAGCAGTTTTTGCCATACCAGGATACATATCTGTATATTCATGGGTCTCTCCAGCTACCGCAGCTTTGAGATTATTTTCTGTGGTACCAATAGGGAGGCCTGTTGCAGGATCGCCACATTCTTCAAGATATTCTAAATGGCCATGAGCATGGCCTGTCTCACCTTCCGCGGTAGATCGAAATAAAGCGGCGACATCATTATAACCTTCTACATCTGCTTTTGCTGCAAAGTAAAGATAACGACGATTTGCCTGAGATTCTCCTGAAAAAGCATCTTTTAAATTTTGTTCTGTCTTGCTTCCTTTTAGTGCCATTTTTATTACTCCTAATAATAAAAAAAATAAAAAAAAAGTAAATTAAAATTTCTTTTAATTTAATCCTTATATCTTACTCTATCTTTATTGCTTACCTAAAGGAATAAAAATTTAAAATTTAGATTAAAATAATGATAATTATTAAAAGTTAATATTTAAAGTTTCTGTTTAAATAACAAATGAAAATATTCGATTATAATAATAAAGTATGTTTACGAATATAAATCAAAAAAATTTAAGTACTGTAATTGCAATCCTTGTTGCAATATTTACCACTGGTTATTTAAGGGTTCATTGGATTTCTTTCTTACCAGAACCGGATAGTGGTATAAACGCGTTCTATTCTCAATACTTTTATTCAGTCCTATCTAGAGGTGAAGTTATCGATCACAGCCTTCCTCCAGCAATCTATTCATTAATAACTTCATGGGTTTGGGGTTTAGAAGTTAATCAGTATATTGCTCTGCGTTGGATTGATCTATGTCTTGCCGTTACTGCCTCCATAGTTTTTTTTAAAGTTATTGAAAAAGAAAGTGGCAGTATTCTTTTTAGTATCGTTTCAGTTGGTACTCTTCTCCTGGTAATGAACAACTCCTCCTTAATTCTTTATGGTTTCAGAAATTCAATTTGGGCTGCTTACTTTCCCTTTTTTTTAGCTCTTCTTATTTCACAAAATATTAATGAAAAAAATAAAAACCTATTTTATTTTATAGGGGTCTTTGCGACATTTGGTGTTTTACTAAGAGAGCCTTTTATTTTTTTCTATTTAGTTGGGGGGTTTGCAATTTTGTTTGCTTACGGCTGGAAAATTCTTACTAAATACCTGCTAGGCTCATTCTTATTCGGATTAACTATTCTATTTATTCTCATTATACTTCGAGGAGGAGTGAGTCCATTAGTCATTCTTGATTCATATGCATTCCATGCCTCTGGTATGGAAGACCTCACAAAAGAGCTTTTAGTCCCCAATTTTTTTAAACATGGCTTAATCATGATTAAGACTTATTGGTTTGGGATAGTTCTTTCATTTATTTCTATAATATATTTATATAAATCATACTTAATCGATAAAAAAATAGTTAGTATTAACCGGCTCTATTTTTGGTTAGCCTTAGCTCTAATACCAATTTTAGAACCTGTATTGAAGCTTGGTTTTGATTACCATTTTGCAAACTGTATACCAGGTCTTGTCGGAATTTTAGCAATGGGTTGGAGAAATTTTACTTTAAATGAGTCAAAAATTGTAAAAAACTATTCCATGGTAACTATCACTTTACTATGTATTTCAGGGGTCTATGGGAATACTCTTAATACGTTGACTATTAATGAGTACCAAAAAGAAAATACGCTAAAAGATGCTTATGATCAACTATGGAATAATAGTTATACTAAAATTGAAACTATCAGACTTTCAAATTATTTGATTGCAGCTGACATGATTAAAAAATTATCCAACAAGGATTCCACACTCGCTATAGCTGGTTTTGCATCAGTCCTTTACCCGTTAACTGGACTGCGTCCTACATCACATAAAACAGGGGAATTAAGACGAGCATATAAGAACCTTAATTGGAACGAAGATGAGTTTGTAGCTTTGTTAAAGAGAGAGAGACCTACAATTATATTTCCAACAATACAGCAATTACCGGGCATAAAAATTTTAAATCGGGCAATTCAAAGAACTAACCTATATGAAAAAGTAGCCATTGTTTCATATAGCCCTAAAGTTTATTACAAAACTATTTCTGGTGATATTTATAGACTAAAAAGTTTTAGAAATAAAAGTGTTAATTAATTTTACATCAAAAAAAATTGCCCTTTTTTATAAATTTATATTTTTTATAGTTTTCCATACCTTATGTTAATAATTAGTATTTCTTTTATCCATCATTTTGATATAAGGTATTGATTTCTACCGTAATAATTAGTTTTCTATTAAATAAAAATTTGGTGTTTAAAAAATGAAAAAAACAATAACTATACTCACTCCTACATATAACGAAGTAGATAATATTGATGAGTTACGTAGTCGAATTTCCAAAGTAATCGAAAAAATATCTGACTATAATTTCGAACATTTATTTATTGATAATTCATCTAATGATGGGACTATTGATAAGCTCAAACAAATAGCTAAAAAAAATAAAAAAGTTAAGATAATAATAAATGCTAGGAATTTTGGGCCTGCTTCTTCAACCTTTCATGGACTAGTTCAAGTTAAGTCAGATGCTTGCATCCATATAGCATCTGACCTCCAAGACCTGCCCGAATGTATTCCTGATTTAATAAAAAAATGGGAAGAAGGCTTTAAAATTGTTGTTCTAGTTAAAAAAGAATCAGATGAAAAAAAGTCAATGTTTTTTACAAGAAAACTTTATTATCGTTTTTTAACAAAGGTTTCAGAAACACCTCCAATAGAAAATTCTACTGGTAATGGCTTAATTGATCGTGATGTTATCAAAATTTTAAAAGGTATCAATGACCCTCTTGTTTTTTTGAGAGGTCTTCTAGTAGAAATTGGTTTTCCGATTGGCAAAGTTTATTTCAAGCAACCTAAAAGAAAAAAAGGCTCTACAGGCAATAGTTTCTACAACCTGTATGAGCTTGCTTTGGTGGGTATTACTAATCACTCAAAAGTACCAATAAGGATTCTATCTTTAGCTGGATTTATTTTATCTTTTTTAAGCTTTATTTTTGCCATTGGACATATATTTTTAAAAATCTTTGTATGGGAGTCATACGCAATTGGCATGGCGACAATGCTAATAGGTTTATTCTTTTTTGGGTCAATACAAATGCTTTTTCTAGGCTTGATTGGTGAATATATTGCTGCAATTCATAGTAGAGTTCGTGATATACCTTCAGTTATTGAGTCAGAACGAATAAACTTTTAAAATAATTTTTATCGTATAGTTTGAATAGAGTGAATTACTAAAGCTATTTATTATATTAAATATATTAACTTTACTGAATTTTATATTTCACTTTTAGATTAGTAATTTTTTCAAAGTCTGATCTATCAACCAAGGGGCTGAGATCATCAAGATCTGGTGAATGTAGACTGCCATCTGAGTTTCTAACTACTGAAAGTTTTGGTAAAAAGGGTTGTTCTGGATCTGTAAATACCTCACAGATTAATGGTTTTTTACTGTTCATAATTTTTTCAATATTCATATCAAAATCCTTCCAGCTCCTGATTTTAAAAGCATCCATTTCAAATGCTTTTGCAATCTTAGTAAAGTCTGGACACGATACTCCTGAATCTTTATTAGTTCCAACATATCTTCCGTTAAATAATGCTTTTTGTGTATGTTTAATCATTAGATAACCATCGTTATTAAAAATAAATATTTTTATCGGTAAATCATAGTGAACTATAGTCTGAAGCTCTTGAAGATTAAGCATCATGCCACCGTCACAATTTAAACATACAACTTCTTTTTTACTTGCTATTGCGGCTCCAATTGCTGCTGGTAAACCATATCCCATCTCACCTAATCCAGTGGAAGTTATAAGTCTTTGTTTGGATTTAAGATTTAGTCCATAATGAGTCGTCAACAAAGCAGTACCCATATCAGTTACGATTATCTGATTTTTAGTTAAATATTTTTCCATTCTTTTAATAAATTTATACGAATTAATATAAATGCCCTTTGAATGAACTGCGTCGTCATGAATATCACTCTCCATTATCGGATAATTTTTTTTCAGCTCTTTGCAAAAGCCTATCCAGCTATTAAATTTTTTGTTCGAGCCTAACTGTTCTTTTTTTTCAAGAATTAAGCTCAAAAAAATCTTTGCATCGCATTTAACTGGGTAATTTATTTTATCACCAAATTTTAACAATTCATTTTGATCGATATCAACAGATAATATTTTTGCATGCCTGGCAAAATCTTTAATATTGTAACCAATTTGAGGAATAGCTAGTCTGGTACCAATACATACCAATGCATCACAATTTTGCAGAATAAAGTTAGCTGATCTTTGACCGTAAACTCCTGCCTTTCCAAAATATAGTTTTTGAGTGGAAGAGGTTAAATCTGCTGCTTGCCATGTAAGCAAATAAGGGATATTCATCATTTTCAACACAGAAGTAGCTAGATCGCTAGCCCCCGATAACCTTACCCCATGGCCTAGAATTAAAAGAGGTTTTTTTGATGAATTTAAAAGTCTAACAAGAGATAAAATACCTTGCTTAACACTTAATATTCTCTTGTTTTCTATATTTTTTGATAGAAATAATTTCTTTAATAGATTTTGCTGGACAAAATTTATTTGTTTGGATTGAATATTCATAGGTATATCAATCCATATTGGGCCTGGCCTTTCATTTGTCGCCACATGAAAAGATGTTCTAAGAGTGTTAATTATAAGTTTTGGGTCGATGAGTCGGTATGCCCACTTAGTAATTTTTTTTACCATATATGTAGAGTCGTAACCCTGCACGCCCCATATTCTCAAATTGTTATTTTTTTTAGTATATTTTGAATTTTCGTTTCCAGATAAAATAATAACTGGGATTGAATCCATCCAAGCACTGAGAACACCTGTTATGGCATTTGATGACCCTGCCCCTGTGGTTAATAATACAACGGTCGGTTTATTAGTTATCCTGTAATAAGACATAGCAGCCATAACAGCTGCTTGCTCATGATGAACGCATATAATTTTGGTTTTTCCATGTCTATGGATTGCATCAAAAATTTGTGCGTTACCAGCGCCTATAATTCCAAAAACAACCCCTATGTCATTCTTTGAAAAATATTCTGCTATTAAATCAGATACGTTTCTAACTGTCATTATTAATGTACCAGTTAACAGTTTTTTTAATGGTAGATTCAAAGCTCGTATAAATTTTTAAATCAAAATTATTTCTTTCTTTTTCAGTGTTTGGAACAAAGTGACTGCTTCTAGCTTCTGCTCTTTTAGATGTATTTAACACTACAGGAATATCGCCTTTAAAGTTTTTTGAGATTATATTAGCTAATTCCTCAATTCTTACTTCTTCATCAGATCCAATAGAGTACGTCTCTCCAATTTCACCATTTATAGTTAATGATAAAATCCAAAAAGCTGCATCCGCTCCATACATATAACTTCTAACAGTGTTTCCATCTCCCCTTACCCTAATACTTTTTCCATTAATTGCATCTAATATAAACATGTTTTGAGCCCAAGGACTACTAATCTGATGGAATGGCCCCATGAAAGAATAAGGACGGCCTATTAATATTGGTGCTCTAAATTGCTGCCTTGCTGAAGAACATAACAACTCAGCAAAAGATTTGGAGCGAGAGTATATGTCCTGATTGTAATTACAATCGGCCAAGCCGCTACTCAAATACATAATTTTTTTCAATGAACTTAGCATGTTAGATATTTTGAGAATATTGCTTACGCCATCGGCAATAGATGCAGATGTATCAAAAGGATTTGATGCGTGCTCTCTAATATCTGGATTACAAGCTGCATGAATAATATAATTAGTCTTACTGGGCAACTCACTAATATATGCTACATCTTTATTAACAAAATTTATTTTACTTTTGTCATCAGAAAAAAATTCTTTAAAAATATTAGATTTATTTTTATCGATAATAGTTAGTGTGATATTAAAATTAAATTTTTTATTAAGCACTGAAATTAAACATAAAAGCCATGTGCCTATGAATCCTGAGCCACCCAAAATTACAATATGCGAGTCTTTTGCCTTAATTAAACTTGAAACCCTTTTATCAAGTATATTAAAAAGGTCTTTATCAATAGAGTTTTTTGTTTGTTTATTCAAGTCTTTTATTTACCTACTAAATTTTTTGCAATTTCAAGAATTATATCTTCCTGACCGGCGATAACTTTTTTCTTGCCTAATTCAAAAAATATATCTCTTGGATCTGCCCCCGTCTCTTTTGCAATTCTTAGCACTGGTTTGATAAAACCAGAAAATACTCCTGCAAGACCACTAACAATGCTTTCTGATTTTATTTTTGGAAACTCGTTAATTATGAATTCTTCAGCATACTCTGCAAGATCTAAGAGATTATATAATTTTACACCGGTAGAGATTTTAATTTTCTCCAGAACGGCTACTAAAACTTCAAGCTGAGCATTCCCAGAGCCAGCACCAAAACCTCTGACTGAGCCATCTACAAGAATAGCTCCATTCTTTACAGCTGTAATGGAATTGATTACAGCCATACCTAAATTATTATGAGCGTGAAAACCAACGCCTATAGAAATTTCGCTCAATAAAGCTTTTACTCTAATGGCTACATCTTCTGGAAGATAGGCTCCAGCAGAATCCATAAAAATAACCCCTTCCGCACCATAATCTTTCATTTTTTTTGCCTGTTCGGTAAGAAGTTCTGGGCTAAGCATATGAGACATCATAAGACAACCCCACACCTCAAGACCATTTTGTCGCACGTATGTTATGTGTTTCTCACATAAATCAGCTTCGGTACAATGAGAAGCAACACGAAAGATATCAACCCCAGCATCTATTGCAGGCTTTATATCCTTTTCTATGGTCGCAAAACCTGGAATAACATGAACTCCTAATTTTGAAGTTCTTAGATGCTTTCTAGCTGATGCAAGCATCTCTTGGTCTGATATTGAAGACCGACCTAATTGAAGTGAGGATGCTCCTAGGCCATTGCCATGACCGATTTCAACAATTGAAATATTTGCATTATTTGCTAGCTGACAGTAATCTTCAATTTGTTTCTTGCTGAATTTGTGTGAATTTGCATGACTTCCATCTCTTAATGTAGTGTCATTTATAATGACTTCCGAAATTAAATTCTCACTTATACCCATTTTTCCGCCCACTTTTCTGCCATTGCAACAGCAGCACAATTTATTATATCCAAATTACCAGCATATGATGGTAAATAATCACCTAATCCTTTTACCTTTACCATTACAACAATTCTATCATTATCAAGAACTGGCCCCAAAATTAAATTATATTCAGGGACATAGCTTTTTATTTTTAAAATTATTTCGTCTAACACAAATTTTAGTTTGGTTATATTAGGATTTTTGACTTTTGCAAAAACTGTTGTCTGCATATCAATACAAGGATCTGCAGGGTTTAAATTAAGAATTGCCTTAACATTTTTAGCTCCACTAAAATAACTGATCCCCGCTTCTGTTGTATGGATATATTCATCAAGATTTTGTCTTGTTGCTTTTCCAGCGCTCCGGGATGCTATTGTTGAAACAACTTCAATATACTCTGGGTTTGGGTGAACCAGACCTATGGCATTTGCAATTGGAATTGATGCTTGCCCTCCACAGGTAATGACATTAACATTCCAAGCATTAAGACAATCTTCAATATTAACTGATGGGACACACATTAACCCTACTTTTGCTGGTGTCAAATCAATAGTTTTTATTGATAGGTCCTTTAATATCTCTGCGTGCATTTGATGCGCCTTAGCAGAGGTGGCATCAAAAATAATCCGGCATAAATTTGGGTTTTTTTCTATATAAGATATACTCTCTGAAGAAACATTAACTCCCATTGATGCAGCTATTTGCATTCCTGGTGAGCGCACATTTCTCCCAATAAATGCTGTGCAATCTAAATACTTTGATCTTGATATTTTTTTTAGTAAATCAGTGCCAATATTTCCGCTACCGATAATCCCAACAGGTACTTTCCTTATCGCAACTCTAATTTTTTTATTCATAACAATAAAATGATACTACGCCGCTCTTGCGATAGTAACAATATTTCCAAGTTTTATCCCAACTGGAACATTGAGCGATCTAGGAAGTTTTTGAATTTTAAAACCAAAAACCCATAATAAATATTTCAATAAAAAATTTATTAAATTTTCAGCAGTTAGCATATATTTTATTTGAATGAATAATATTTATTTAAAATATATCCTATAATCGCAAGAAAAAGAACTATTATAGCCTGAGAAAAATAAAGATCCCAATTCATAGTTTTGGTTAATAGTGAAAATAATATTATGTTTAATATGAATGTAAATATGTATACCAAATTAAATTTTAGATAATTCGTGAATTTACTAGGCTTTAATTTTAGTTGAAAAACAAAAGTACCGTAAGAAAAAAAATTATGCACTGTCCCAATTAAATGAGAGATTCCTAGTAATAAATAATGGTTAACACTTGAGGAAAAATAATAAAAAATAAGTACAAAAAGAAGATACCCAACTAAGACATTATAACAACCGATAAGAAGATATTTTAACTTTTGGTCTGAAAGTGAATTAAAAAAAAATTTCTGTATGCTCATGTGGTGATAAATTTCCATAGTAATTCAGATTTTTTATAGTGCCATTTAATTAATTCTCTTAAAATTTATTCTGTTATCTTAGTTTCATTACAGTAATTTTTACTTCGTATTTCATATAACTAAATGTAGATAAGTCCTACTGATTCTACTATACTTAAAAAAATTTAGTTACTAATTATATTGTATTAAATAAATCTTCATATGAAAAATATTGTAGACACGTCTAAAAGCCTTAATTTACTTCTTGCTATTATTATTGCCGTCTCAACTACTGGATTTCTTCGTCTTCAGCTTGTAACAGGGCTCCCTCAGGTTGATGGTGGCATGTACTCATTCATAAGCCAATATTTTTATTATATTTTCATCAATGATGGAATTATTAACGACGCTACCCTATTTTTATATCAATTCATGACTGCCTGGGTTTATGGCTTCGACATTAATCAAAGCATAATGTTAAGAGTCATTGACGGACTGGTTGCAATCACTGCCTCTATCGTTCTCTTTAAAATTATTCTAAAAGAAAGTACGGACGTCCTTTTTACAGTAATTTTAATGGTACCTCTTTTGATAATAATGAATGATATTGAAGTCATAGAGTACGGCTTTAGAAACAGTATTTGGGCTGCCTATGTTCCCTTTTTTTTAGCTATTCTCATTTGGCAAAATTCAACCAAAAATGATAAATACTCATTTTATCTAATTGGGGGGCTTGTTTCTTTAGGTGTTTTATTAAGAGAGCCATTCCTACCTTTCTTCTTGCTAACAGTTATTGCAATATATATTAGTTATGGATGGCGAGTACTTTTTAAATATTTAATTGGTTCTGCAGTTGTAGGGTTTAGTGTACTAATTTTTATGTTGATGTTCAGAAGTTCAGACGTGATTAATTTAATTAATAGTTATATTATATATGGTGCTGCAATAGGGAGGCAGCAATGGAAATTTCCTTTCTTAATAGTAGAATTAAATTGGTTTATTTTTGTTACGTCCTCAATTTCATTGGTTTATATTGTTAAATTATATTTGAGTGATAAAAAATTAGTTATCATGAAGAGATTTTGTTTCTGGTTAGCAATGGCCCTGCTTCCGCTTGTAGAGTATTACTCTAAATTAGGACTTATGTATCACTTTTCTAACTCTTTAATTGGTCTTGCAGGGCTTAGTGCGATGGGATGGAAATTAGTTAGCATTCATGAGTCAAAAAAAATACAAGCTTCAACAATTTTGTTTATTAGTCTATTAAGTTTAGTAGTTATTTTAATGACTTTAAAAGAACATGTTGATAGCCCCGATAAAATATATTCTCTTTCAGACTTAAGGATCTGGATAAAAAATCCTGATACCTTTAGAAGTCCAAATACGCTTGAGAGAAGTCAAATGGCAACTGTAGCTGCACAGATTTATAACTATTCAAGAGCTGATTCAACCTTAGCGGTAGATGGCTATTGGACTCATGTTTACCCACTTACAGGACTTCTTCCCCCAAAAAATAACCCAGCATCAAGTTACCGTCCATTTCTTTTAGGTGATTTGAGAACCTTTTCTGGTTCATTCAATTATAGTGGCGAGAGTAAGGAAAAGGTTATAGATTTATTATTCGGCCTAATAATAGATTATCGTCCCACTATAATTGTAGCTTCAACAAAGGGTTCGGAAATATACTCACTCCTACCTGATGCAATTGAAAAAACAAATCTTTATGAAATAGTATCGGAGGTCCCTGCAAGATTTTCTTATTCTGACTTTTATCTTAACCGAACAATAGAGCCGGGTGCCGATCCAGTTGGTTGGATGGCTGCAACGATTTATAGATTGAAAGATTTTGAATAGGATAATTTTCATACACTGTATATTTCTTATCTTGCTCTAGTACTTGATATATGAGTGCTGCTAAAAACCTCGATACAAGTGTTGGACAAACCAGGATCGAACCTTGGACCAAGAGATTATGAGCCCCCTGCTTTAACGAACTGAGCTATGGGCTCTTCGTTCTTAATCTTTGCCTGCTAGAAAACTTTTTAGTTATTTATCATTAAAAATTTTACAGAAAAAATCTATGAAGTAATGAACTTAGATCAAAATTGTGTCACTGCATGAAATTTAGTATAGAGTTTTTGAAATTGCAAAACTATGAGGAAGAGTAACCTTGATTGGTGGGCCCACCAGGACTCGAACCTGGGACCAAGGGATTATGAGTCCCCTGCTCTAACCAACTGAGCTATGGGCCCTTTGTTCTTACTCTTTTCCCTCTAGGAAACTTTTTAATCTCTCAGATCGCGTAGGATGTCTTAATTTCCGAAGGGCTTTCGCTTCTATTTGTCTTATTCTCTCACGAGTTACATCAAATTGTTTGCCAACTTCTTCGAGAGTATGATCGGTATTCATTTCGATTCCAAATCTCATCCTAAGAACTTTAGCTTCGCGGGGAGTTAATCCCTCTAGAATTTCCGATGTCACATTCCTTAAACTTGCATATACAGCTGCGTCGTCAGGAGTTAAAGTACCAACATCTTCAATAAAATCACCTAAATGTGAATCTTCATCATCCCCAATTGGGGTTTCCATTGAGATTGGTTCTTTAGATATTTTCAATATCTTTCTAATTTTTTCTTCAGGCATTTCCATTTTTTCTGCTAACTCTGATGGTTCTGGCTCTTGTCCTGTGGCTTGTAATATTTGTCTAGAAATTCTATTCATCTTATTAATAGTTTCAATCATATGAACAGGGATACGAATAGTTCTAGCTTGATCTGCAATTGAACGAGTAATTGCTTGGCGTATCCACCATGTTGCATAAGTTGAAAATTTATACCCTCGACGATATTCAAATTTATCAACAGCTTTCATGAGTCCTATGTTACCTTCTTGAATTAAATCTAAAAACTGCAAACCACGATTGGTATATTTCTTTGCAATAGAAATAACAAGCCTTAAATTCGCCTCTATCATTTCACGCTTTGCTCTTTTTGCTTTGAATTCACCAGAAGTCATCTGCCTATTAATTTCTTTAAAATGATTAATTGGAATTCCAGATTCCACCTCTAACGAAATTAATTTTTTTTGCTGGTCAACAATGTCATGCTTTCTTTTTTCTAACCCAGCAACGTATGCTTTATCAGATTTCAGTTCTTCCTTAAGCCATTTTAGGTTTGTTTCATTCCCAGGAAAATTCTTAATGAAATGTGTTCTGGGCATCTTGGAATTTTCAATACAAAATTCCATTATCTGTCTTTCATGAATTCTAATTTGAACAACAAATGTTCTAACTTTATCACATAATAATTCAACAAATTTTGAAGAAAATCTAAAGTTAACGAGCTCTTTTAATATATGTTCTTGATGTTTTTGGTATTCTGCATCATCAACCCACTTATTTTTAAGTCGTAGCTCACCTAATTTTTTATGTGCTTTCTTAATAACACCAAATCGCCTTAAAACTTCAGCAGACAATTTAGCTAGTTCTTCAGGTGGCATCCCGCTAGCTTTACCTGTATCGTTATCCTCTTCGGCTTCATCTTCTTGTGCTCCAGAAGCTTCTAGCTCTAAAGCAGCCTCTACTTTTGCTAATTCCTTCTCTGCTTCCATATCTATTAGGCCATCAACAAATTCTTCCACACCAATTTCAGCTTTCTTAACTTTCTCAGATATTGTCATTAAGTCATCAATAATTCCTGGGCATGCTGAAATTGCTTGAATCATATTTCTCAGGCCTTCTTCAATTTTTTTTGCAATTACGATCTCACCTTCGCGAGTCAATAATTCAACTGTACCCATTTCTCTCATATACATCCGCACTGGATCAGTCGTTCTTCCAAACTCAGAGTCAACAGTTGCTAATGCTTGCTCTGCTTCCTCAGCTGCTTCTTCATCAGTAACAGGGGCAGGCGCATCAGACATTAATAATTCTTCTGCATCAGGGGCCTGTTCATAAACCATAATTCCCATATCATTAATAATTCCAATAATTCCTTCAACTTGATCGCTTTCAGTTATCTCATCAGGAAGATGGTCATTGATTTCTCGCTGAGTTAAATATCCTCTTTCCTTTCCTAGGATAATTAAAGCTTTTAGTTGCATCCTTCTATTTTCAGCTTCTTCAGGATTATTTGCCGCATCTTTAAGATATAAATCTTTGAGTTTTTTAACTCTAGTAACTCGTTTAGTTTTTTTATCTTCTGGGTTTTTTTTAGGTCTTGCCATGGTTACCTCTGATTATCATATGGGCTTAAAATTTAATAATAACTATCAATTTTAGGACTAAGTATTTTAGCAGAGTATAAATTTTTAATCAATTTATTATTTTATTTTTTCTTATAAAAAGCATTAAAAATCAATTGCTTATAATTTACCTATATTTTTTAAAAATTCTCTCTCTTCTTCAGAAAGTGAGTTGAGACTTTTTTTTGTTGCCTCACTTAACTTATGTTTATTGACTGAAGAGAAATAACGCTTTTTAATACTAACTCTTAAAGCATTTATCTCTTCCTCCAGATTCATCTCATCGTCAAATGTTGCGAGTTGCACATTAATTTGCTTAATCAATTCATCGTCAAATCTACTTGCTAATAAATGCATAATCGAAGCTGAATTATTCTCTATTGATCCATCTTTTAGATCAATTACAGCCAAAACTAATTTGTCATCTATGGAGTCCGATGTGAAGTATTCTGAATCTTCTTTTATAATTAGCTCTGGTTTTAATATGAGTAAAAGACAGAATTTTCTAGATGATTTCATAGGAAGTCGATTTGGTAATTTGCTATTATTATTTTTTTTATATATCTTTTTTAATTCTAATATTTCATTAATCTCATCTACCTCAAGATTAATTAATTCCGCTATTCTTTTTTTAAATATCATTAATAATTTTGGAGCTGTTAGCTCATTAAGAATTGGCTTGATTTCATTTAGAAATTTAACTTTTTTTTCTGATGTAACAAGATCATTATCAATAGTTAAATATTTTATTATATATTCAGTAAGTGGCATTGAATTTTGGGCTAATAATTCAAACTCTTTCGCAGAATTTTCTTTTACAAATGAATCTGGATCATGAGTATCTGGAAGGAATAGAAACTTTAATTGAATGTTATCAGTAACGGATACCAATGAATTGTTCATCGCTCTCCATGAAGCAGACCTCCCAGCATTATCTCCGTCAAAACAAAAAACGATTTCTTGGGTGTATCGAATTAATTTCTTAATATGAAAAGCTGTAGTTGCTGTTCCAAGTGTTGCTACAGTATTTCTAATGCCATTTTGAGCTAGTCCAACTACATCCATATATCCTTCAACAACTAGTACGTAACCTTTTTCTCTAATTGGTTTTCTTGAAGCTAATAAGCCGTATAACTCATAGCTTTTTTGGAAGAGGGGGGTTTCGGGTGAGTTGTAATATTTAGGAGTATCTTCTGGATCTATTATTCTTCCTCCAAAGCCAATAATTTTGCCTTTATCACTATAAATTGGAAATATAATTCGATTCCGGAATCGGTCATAATATTTTCCTTTTTCATTTTTAACAACCAGGCCTGCTTTTATTAGTCTTTCATCTTCATATTCTTTAAATGCTATTTTTAGATTTTGCCATCCCTCAGGTGCGTAACCAATAGAAAATTCTTTCGCTACTTCCCCGGTTAACCCTCGTGCCTTTAGATAGTTAATTGCTTTTGGTGATACCCTTAATTGCTTTTGGTAATAAATACTTGCAATCTTAATTACTTCTTCTAGGTTTGAATTTTCAGCATTATTTTCAATCTTTCGAGGTGCGTCATTTGGTACCTTTAAGCCAATAGAATTTGCAAGCTCATTAATAGCATCAACGAATGTTATCCCCTCGTATTCAATTAAAAAACTTATTGCTGAGCCATGCTCACCACAGCCAAAACAATGGTAAAACTGCTTTGATGGACTTACAGTAAATGAAGGGGTTTTTTCTTGATGAAATGGACAACAAGCTAGATAATTTGCTCCGGCTTTCTTAAGCGTTACTCTTTTATCGATTATATCAACGACGTCTATTCTATTTAATAGTTCTTTTATAAAAGATTCAGGGATCATTATTAAATATTATCTCAATATTTATAAATATAGTATGTCCAAATTAGAATTTATGCTAAAAATTTTATGTGAGCTTTATTTTTATTTTTTTTGAAACATCAGCCATATTGGCTTTGCCGGCAAGTTTAGATTTAAGGATTCCCATAACTGCTCCCATGTCTTTCATCGATTGAGCCCCGCTACTTTCAATTGCATCAAAAATAACTTTCTCAACTTCGTCTTCCGATAACTGCTGTGGCATATAATCTTGCAGGACTTTAATTTCAAGCTCTTCTTTTTGAACTAAATCTTTGCGTTCTGCTTTGTTAAAAGCATCTATTGAGTCTCGTCGTTGCTTTAACATTTTTTCTATTATTGAAACTATATCTTCATCGATAAGCTCAACTCTCCCATCAACTTCTTTTTGTTTAATAGCAGATAGAAGGAGCCTTACAGCTCCTAGACGCTCAGAATCTTTACTACGCATTGCAGATTTCATGTCGTCAGTGATTTGATGCTTTAAAGACACTTTTACTTAAAAAAGTTTAGGAGGTAGCATTTGATTTCTTAGACGTCTATATTGTCTTTTGACAGCTGCAGCCGCTTTTCTTTTACGTTCCCATGTTGGCTTCTCATAAAATTCTCTTGCGCGCAAATCATTTAACAAACCTGTTTTCTCAACAAGTCTTTTGAATCGTCTTAGTGCAACATCAAATGGTTCGTTTTCTTTTACTTTTACTGTTGACATTAATAATCTCTTTATAAATTTGAATCTTCAGAATTAGTATAATTTTTACTAATTTAAGAAAGTGTCACATTTTAATGCTAATATTCATTTTTTTCAACTAATATAAAAAAAAATACTAATCAAAATGCTTGTTCTTGGGATTGAAAGTTCATGTGATGAAACAGGAATTGCTCTCTATGACTCAGATCAAGGGCTCTTAGGTCATACTTTACATTCGCAAATTAAGCTTCACTCCCCTTATGGAGGAGTAGTTCCGGAGCTTGCATCACGTGATCATATAAAATATATAATTCCTTTAATCGATCAATTACTTAATGATAGCTCTACTTCAATTGATTCAATTGATTCAGTAGCATATACTGCTGGGCCTGGCTTATCTGGCGCTCTTCTAGTTGGTAGTTCATTAGCTGAAGCCTTAGCGTACTCACTTAATATTCCATCTATTCCGGTTCATCATCTAGAAGGGCATTTACTTGCTCCCATGCTTGAAGACGATAAACCATCATTTCCCTTTATAGCACTTTTAGTTTCAGGTGGGCATAGTCAATTAATAGATGTGAAAGAAATTGGTAACTACAAAATAATAGGTGACACGCTAGACGATGCAGCAGGAGAGGCTTTTGACAAAACAGCAAAGCTTCTAGGACTTGGTTATCCTGGAGGGGCTGCGTTATCCGAATTAGCAGATAAAGGAATTCCTAAATTTGATCTTCCTAGGCCCTTGTTGAACACCCATGGGTTAAATTTTAGCTTTAGTGGCCTCAAAACTGCTGTTTTGACTTTAGTCAAAAAACAAGAAAACCTAACAAATGACGTTAAAGCAAATATTGCTTTTGCATTTCAAGAATCTATTACAGATGTTCTGGTAAAAAAATCTCTTAAGGCGCTTGATCATACTGGTTATAATAATATTGTGGTATCTGGTGGAGTTGGGGCAAATAAAAAATTAAGGGAAAAGTTGATATCTCATTCAAAAAATGAAAATTTTAATACTTATTTCCCAAAACTAGAGTTCTGTACCGACAACGGAGCTATGATTGCATTAGCAGGATCTCTCAGAGCTCATCTATCTTCTAAAAATAATTATAAATTTTCTGTACAGCCAAGATGGAAACTATCAGAAATTGGGTCTACTTTTTAAAACTTGGCTCTTTTCCTTTAATTAAATTTTTAATATTTGAGTGATGGTTAAAAATTATTAAAGCTGTGATTAAAACATTGGTAAAAAGAATGTAGGATGTATCATTTATACAATAACTAATAATTGGTAAAAATAATGCTGCAGTTATTGCAGCAAGTGAAGAATATCTCCATATATAGAAAATCACTAACCAAATAAATACTACACTTATTGCTAATATCCAATTGCTAGCTAACAAAATTCCAAGAGCTGCGGCAACTCCTTTACCTCCCTTAAAATTATAATAAATAGGGTAAGTGTGGCCTATTAAAACTGCCAAAGTGACTTGCATTAACTCTACTTCATTTAAATTAAGAAACATTGCAAATGTTACAACGATAGTTGCTTTAAGGATATCTCCAAATAATGTCAAGATTGCAGCAAGCTTACTACCGGTTCTCATGACGTTTGTGGCACCAGGATTTTTTGAGCCGATAGTTCTTGGATCTGAAAGCTTCAGAGACTTGCTAATTATTATTCCAAATGAGAGCGATCCTATTAAATAAGCACTAGAAATAAAGAGAATTTGATTTATCATGTTATGTATTATATTTGAAAAACAATAAATTTCTCATGACAAATAAAATTTTTTTACATGGAATTAAATTAAATACTAAAATTGGTGTACCAGATTGGGAAAGGGCTGTTTCACAGCAGCTTCTAATTGATATTGATATCCAATTAGAAGGTAATCAAATTTTTAAGGGTAATGATATTTCTAAAACTATCGACTATGCCCTGGTTGAATCTGAAATAAAATTAATCGGCTCAAATCACCAACATCATCTACTCGAAGATTTTGGTGAAGAAATTATTAACTGCTTAAAAGATAAATTTAAATTTGAAAAAATTACATTAAAGATCTCAAAACAAAAAATCTTACCTGATACTAATTTTGTAGGTGTTATCTTGGAACGTTAAGAATTAGCCTCTGGGGTGATGTGATTCATGAAGTTTCTTTAACCGCTCCCTTGCTACGTGAGTATAAATTTGTGTTGTTGAAATATCACTATGGCCAAGAAGCATTTGAACAACTCTTAAATCTGCTCCATGATTAAGCAGATGTGTAGCAAAAGCATGTCTCATTACATGAGGAGACATAGGTTTTTTTATATTAGCAATAATTGAATATCTTTTAATTAAATACCAAAATGCCTGCCTTGTCATTGCCCCCCCACGAATTGTAATAAAAAGATATTTTGATACTCTTTGCTTTAGAATGACATTTCTACTTTCATCTATATATTTCTTAATCCAGTCTACCGCTTCTTCGCCCATTGGCACTAATCTAGTTTTATTTCCCTTACCAGTAATTCTTATAACCCCTTCTGTCATACTAAGTTCGGTTAAAAGAATATTAACTAATTCTGAAACACGAAGACCACATGCGTATAGCAATTCAAGCATTGCTTTATCCCTTAATCCTGCATTAGTTTTAAGATCAGGAGCATCCAAAAGTAATTCAACGTCTTCTTCGCTCAAGCTTTTAGGTAATGATTTTGGGAGTTTTGGGCTTTGTATTTCCAGAGTAGGGTCAATCTTTATTTTATTTTGCCTCAATAAATATCTAAATAAACGTCTAAGCGTCGCAAGCAATCTTGAAATACTTCTTGATTTAGATGTTGTAAATTTTAATGAGAGGTATTGCTGAATATCTACCTGTGATGTATCTAATATATTCTTTTTAAGGCTTTTATCTAACCATCCTATAAATAGCTCAAGATCAAACCGATAACTGTTTAGTGTATTTTTAGAAAGTCCATCTTCTAACCACAAATGATCAATAAATTCATCGATAATTTTATTTTGCAATTAACTTACCTTTGATAGTTTAGGTTTTTTTATTTTTAATCTTAAATAATAATAACTTGTATATAGGTATATGCCAAAATAAATGGTTTGCCAAAAAGTAAAAGGTATAAAAAAAACCCCAATAAATGGGGTTTTTTTATATTTAATTTTATTCAGCTGCCTTTTTATCTACTTCTTCTGGAGCCGCTACTTCTGGAGCCGCTACTTCTGGAGCCGCTACTTCTGGAGCCGCTACTTCTGGAGCCGCTACTTCTGGAGCCGCTACTTCTGGAGCTAATTCA
>Ga0209192_10000835_pt1 | contig 27224 bp, 53 predicted proteins | sample ArcticOcean_MG_C_11_FD_187433 | JGI IMG/M metagenome (GOLD analysis project Ga0209192, IMG submission 187433) | Marine microbial communities from western Arctic Ocean - ArcticOcean_MG_CB2_154 (SPAdes) (version 2) | ecosystem: Environmental > Aquatic > Marine > Oceanic | place: Arctic Ocean... | reverse complement strand
TATTTAGACATTGACCCATATCAGTAAACTAAAAGGTTGACAAGTATAAATAAAGATAGTATAGTATAAACATACTAAAAAGTAATACAAGGAATTTACAATGCACAAGACAGCACAACAATCATTTTATTGGTGCCCACCGACAAGGAGGGGTTTGTCTTGATGTGACTTTTGTAAAAAAGTAATATTATTATAAGCCCTTAGCACAAATAGTGTTAGGGGCTTTTTTTATGGGTGTAGTGTTAATGGTAGCACGTGGGATTCCAAATCCTAAAGTTGCGGTTCGAGTCCGTACACCTATGCCAATTTACTCGATGTAGCTCAGTCTGGTTAGAGCACTCCGTTTGGGGCGGAGGGGTCGTAGGTTCGAATCCTACTATCGAGACCACTATTCTGTTTCTTGTGTTTTAAGCCACTCGAGATAAGCTGGTATCTTAGTACACACACCTTCGTGTACATGCATAGCTTCTTCAGTATACATTTTACTACAAGCCATGCATTCATAGATTTCATCTTCATGAATAATGCTTTGCTTGCCAGCTTGTTCCATTATATCAAACCTTTGGCTTTCGCAACCCAAAAGAAGCCTACTGCAACAGCTATTAGTAAGAAGATACCAACAGTCAATGCGATAGTCATTGTGGACTCGTTGGCTTTAGATTGTCTAGCGTTGGCGTTCTTTCGCTTAGACGCTTGTAACTTTATGCCCTTGTTGTATTGCTCTCTAAATTTACAGAAGTCTACGTAGCCATGTAGTCTCTGCTTGTTGAGCATGAACTTTAATGATTCTTCATTTTTCCTTAGTTGTTCCTGAGCCTGAAATGCTTCCATAACATTACCAGTGCCAGCTTTAACTTGTTTGTTAATTGCTTTTTCAGCACCAAAGTACTTTGTTATTGCCGCGCCTGCATCAGCAATCTCCTTGCCATTGGCAATAGTAGTCTTGATGACTTTGAAGGCGGCGTTTGCCACCATTAATTCTGCTAACATATCCACAATCTCCTTGCATAGTTTTGGTGTAGCTCGTACGGTTTTCCAGATGGTTGCACTATCAAATAGTCTTGCTCTTGGTATTCTACTTGAGGTTCAATTACATAGCCTTGACCATGTGGTGCTTGGGTAGGGGCTATATGGATTGGGTACAGTTCTGCCGGACTAGACCACACTAGTCGTCCATCGTACTATGTGCATAAACATTATTTATATGCTAGTAGTAGAAATCTTTATGTGTAGTTTATTGAGTTTTATTTTTAAGTGTAAAGGATTCACCACAACCGCATTGTGCATCTTCCCAAGGATTTTTAAATGCAAATCCAGAGTTAAGACCTTCTGTTGTGTAATCTAGTTCTGTGCCATCAATCATTGCTAGTGACTTGGTATCAACAATAATCTTTATACCATTAGAATTAAACACGGTGTCATCGTCATTGAGGTCGTCAACAAACTCTAGAACATACGCATATCCTGAGCACCCAGTAGTTCTTATCTTAACTCTAAGTCCTAGGCCTTTGCCACGATTTTCTAAAAAGCCAGTTACACGTTCTGCACCGACATCAGTGATTGTTATCACCTAGATTTATAATCTGCTATTGCTGATTTGATTGCATCTTCTGCTAGTACACTACAATGTATCTTAACTGGAGGAAGTGCAAGTTCACTTGCAATGTCGGTGTTCTGTATTTCACCTGCATTTTCTAATGTCATTCCTTTAACCCATTCAGTGAGTAAGCTACTACTTGCAATAGCACTACCACAACCGTATGTTTTAAATTTAGCATCAGTTATTATATTATCTTCTACTTTAATTTGTAGGCGCATAACATCGCCACATGCAGGCGCTCCTACCATTCCTGTCCCAATCGTTGGATCGTCCTTATCGAACGTACCTACGTTACGAGGATTTTCGTAATGATCTAAAACTTTTTCTGAGTATGCCATAATAGTTCCTAATTTATTTCTGAGGCGTTTCTTTTCCGTCTGCGTAATTTTCTAAGTGTGTAATGTAGTTATGTATTAAGTGATCTGAAAACGCATCAACTGAACCTTGTTTGATTCCCATCCACATACCACGCAGTCTATCTTTGACCATTTGCCAACCATTAGGCGAACGGACGTTACCATAAGCATTTAGATAATGTTGTGTTCCATGATGTTTAAAACCCATAACAAGCAACGGTACAGTTGTAACTATGTCGTTGTTGTTCTTCCATCTATGATGTACAACACCTAAACTCTTAACATATCCTTGCCACCCAACTCTTGGACAGCCGTATGTATAAAGTTCTTGTGGATCAGAAACACCTTCTAGGTGCAGACATCTAGATGACATAATAACTGCCATCGCCGCTCCTAAACTATGTCCTGTAAACCAAACGTCTTTGTTTTGGTTTTGTGTACGAGCTAAGTCTTCTCTAATAGCTGGCCAAAGCTCGTCTACTTGACCTTTAAATCCTTTGTGTACTCTACTTACGGTTTCACTTATAACAGGTAGTGCGTTAGCGTCTGCTTCAATGTCAGCATATTGTGTTGGTTCTGTTCCACGACACGCTATGACTAAATCACGTTTGTTCATAAAACGATAAGATTGAGCTCCTTTTACATCGTAGTACTCTACAGTTGTAAAACCTAATTTCTTAGCTTGTTTAGTTGCTTGGGCTTTGTTTAAGTAAGCAATAGAACTAATTTTAGCAAACAACAGACTACGTTGTTTAAAGTTCATTGTCATAATTCCGTGTGTTGGCATAACTTCTCCTGTCTATTAATAGTAGTATTTATTACAACTGGTATAAATAACCGAGAATAATGCTAAATGACACTAGTTCACAAGCATGTGATTATTAGAGCGGAAGTACTTAACCCGCCGACAAACGAAACCACAACAAGTAACGAAGTGAAAGTTCTGATTGAAGACATTGGAATGAAAATCCTTATGGGACCATATGCAAAATACTGTACTATGGAAGGAAATAGGGGATTAACAGTAGCTACTATTATAGAAACTAGTCATGTTATAATACATGTATGGGATGAAACAGATCCTGCGTTAATACAACTTGATGTATATACTTGTGGAGTGTTTGATCCTAATATAGTTTTTGATTGGTTAAAAAAATATAACCCTACCAAAATAGATTTTAAGTATCTTGATAGGGAAAATGGGTTAACTGAAATTAAACTTTAATCTTTAGTCTTGTTCTTATTTTCGTTTGCTTTTAACTTGCGTTCTAGTTCTTTAATTCTTTTATCTTTAACTTCTTCATCTTCAGCATCTTGTTTTTTTCTTAATGCATCTGATTTCCATACTTGAGTACATTTGTGTTTAAGTTCTTTAAAGTCAGGACCTAGCTCAAGTCCTTTGTATCTACCACACATTTTCAACAATTCTAATTGCTGTCTTATTGCGGCATTCTCTGTTACAATACCTCTATAACGTTTTGTACAAGTACTTTGTAATGGAAATCTAAATCTTATACCAACAGTAGCTCTATCATCATCATATCCGTTATTAACGTTTGATCCTGCACCCCTATTAGTGTTTTGACTGTATTCAATATATGGTTCTAATGCGGCACCACTACAATGTTGATCAGAATTCAAGTACTCGTTTGCGGCCTGGCCTGGCTTGGCAAATAATGCTAGTAGTGATAATAACACTAGTAGTAAAAATGTAAATCGTAAATCCATCCTAGAGCCCTCCATTAGTAACCACCTGTCAGTTCACGTTTTAAATCTTTAATATCATACGTGAGTTGATTAAGTGAATCACTTAATTTGTAATAACTATCTTCTAATGCTCTTAGCTCTGCCTGACTTGCCATTTTGTATGATCCATCTCTAAGGGCTTCTGTTTTAACTCTAATTTCAGCAATTCGTGATTGTGTATCTGTCATTTGTATAACAAGTTCTTCACGTGCTTCGTTGTATTTTTGTGTTAGATTTTTTATCTCTATACTATATTTTTCGTCAACAGAGCCTATTTGGCTTACTAGACTGTTGATAGTTAGTGTATGTTGTTCAATGGTGTTGTTTAGTTTACTTACTACGTTAATACCTGTGTACAATGAACCCAATAGGGCAAGTGCGACAGGAAGCCAAGTGAGTATTTGTTTAATATTCATTTTGTTTTGCCCTCGTTAATAATAGAATTTACAATTAGACCTAAGTGTAAATATATTTACACCTTTATTTAACAGTATATTAGTGTATATTAAACTACGCTGTTAATTAGATGTAGGCATGCCAAGAGGGGTGTTTAACAGCTACGTCCATCTGTTTACGTTTGTTTACAAGATCGTAGTAGTCAGGCGCATAGGGCACACGCCTAGGTTTCATTGCAGTTGCATCGCCTTTGCGGTTGTTGCAAGTCTTACATGCCGCAACGATGTTCTCCCAATTAGTTTTGCCACCGCGGCTTAATGGGAGAACATGATCCAAAGTGAGTTCTTTTCTAACGTGAGTAGCTTCGCAGTATTGACAAGTATACAAATCTCGTATGTATAAGTTAGTCTTTCCAAAGCGAGGCTTACGGCGTTTACGTTGATGTTCTTTGAGCATCATTACCGCAGGGACTTTAGTCTCCCAACTTGCACTACGTACAATCCAATCATCATACCAATCAAGAACAACAACTTTGTCAAGCCACAGGTATGTAATAGCTTCCTTCCATTGTATTGCTGATAGGGGTAGGTATGATAACGGTTGGGCGTCTGCATTTAATATCAGTACATCAGACAAGACTGTCTCCTTTGAATCTATGCTATCAATATTTATTAAACGAACAGACTGCTAACAGATTCTTCGTTTGTAACACGCCTAATAGCTTCACCGAACAACGGAGCAACACTTACTTGTCTTGTCTTTTTAAAGTTCTTAGAAGTTTGATTAGGGATAGTATCAGTTACTACTAGTTCTTCCAATGCACTTTTTTCTACACGTTGACATGCTTCGCCACTTAGTACACCGTGTGTAATATAAGCACGAACACTTAGAGCACCTGCATCCATAATTGCTTTGGCCGCATTGCATAACGTACCACCACTATCAACAATATCATCAACCAGAATGGCGTGTTTATCTTTAACATCGCCGATCAAGTTCATAACTTCACTTTTGCCTGCACCAGGTCTACGTTTGTCAACAATAGCAATGTCGCCACCAAACATGTCAGCAAACTTTCTAGCACGAACAACTCCGCCTGCATCAGGACTTACAAATACTGTACCTGTTTGTTGTATAGATGTATCCATACTAAGTCCAATACTACGTCTAATGTCTTTTGCAAATACAATGCGACTTGTTAAATCGTCTACAGGTATATCAAAGAAGCCCTGTATCTGTCCTGCATGTAAATCCATTGTAAGTATTCTATCTGCACCTGCTGTTGTAATTAAATTAGCAACGAGCTTTGCAGTAATAGGTGTACGACTTGCACTCTTTCGATCCTGTCTAGCATATCCAAAGTATGGAATGACTGCTGTAATACGAGCGGCACTTGAACGCTTAGCCGCATCAATCATTATCATAAGTTCCATTAGACTATCATTAACAGGAGTGCATGTACTCTGCACAATAAACACATCTTCTCCTCTAATGTTTTCTAAAAACTCGACACTACTTTCTCCGTCAGCAAATGTGCTAACGTTAGATGGAACAAGAGTTGCAAAGCAATGGTCTGCAATTTCTTTTGCTAGTTTAATGTTAGCGTTTCCTGTGATGATCTTCATTCTCAAACGTTATCCTTCCTTATCTGGTAATTGTACGCAATGGTACTTTTAAGTAACGATAGATCAACACCACGTTGGTCTGCCGTCTTTACGATCGCATTAGTGTCCTTAGGAAAACAATGTCCACCAAAGCCCCTAGCATCAGTTACGTCTGTATGACTATCACCAATACGAGGATCTTTACCAATACCAGAAGAAACAACATCATAGTCAATATTCGTTGCTTGGCATAGATCGTAAATTTGATTAAAGAACGCAACCTTATTTGCTAAGAATGCATTTCGAAAGTATTTGATTAATATTAGTTCTTCTGCAGAACTTTTTGTGTTTACAGTAACCTTGCCCAACGCTTCTATTAATATAGTTGCCCAGAAGTTTGTATCGCCTTTGGCAAGTTCAAACACTTTAGTATCAGCTAGGTCCTGCAAGGCTGTGTTAGCACGTAGGAACTCTGGACTAAAGGTTGTATTGAATGTTTTGATTTGATTCCACACATCTAAATCGATTGTACTTTTAACAAGTATAGGACACTTATTCTTTGGAGTTTTACAAATGTCAATTACATTACTGCCATCGCATGAGCCATCTTTGTTAGTGGGCGTAGATACACAACAGATAATTCCTTGACACACATTATCAAAATCAGCAACGTATCCAAGTGACGGATCGTGGATCTCAATGTCCCAAGAGTTTTTTAGTATAGCATGGTACGCTTTTCCAACATATCCATACCCGGCAATGATCAGCTTCATCGAAGTTTCTATCCTTGTAATGTGCTACTAGTATATATTAGATCGATGCGGTTGTCAAGACAATAGTGACACCTTGGCCACCATTTTATTATATACAAATAAGCATAACAGGATTGCTGTACACGCAGGACAAATCCGCTCTCTTTGTTGACGAGTTTTGTGCTAATATTATAAATACACATGTCGACGCAAAAGGTGTTCAACTTTTTCCGATGACACACACAGACACATTGGATAGACAATGCGGATTATCCATCCGTTACAAGTGATTGACGTGTACCAAAGGTACATGCACCGCCGGGGAAGTTCCGGGGTATTGCTTTCCTCAAGCATCCTAAAACTTAATAAGGAGAAGTAAAATGACTGAGAAGTTATTCGCTGGCCTTGTGAGTATATTTGGATCCAAAAGGCCTTCGCGGTCTTCTGAAAAAGAGATGCTCATTTACGCCAAAACAGAGTACAGAAATGATTGGCAGTACGCCTATCAACATATGCTAACACACGATGGCAAAGGACCGCCTGGTATGGGAGTATTCTACTAATGACACAAGCTATTATTGTTGTATCCAATATGGTACAAGACGCTTTAATTGGCTTTGCTGATTTAGTAAGAGAGTGGAAACGTGCAAGAGCCGTTAAGGCACAACAACGTTTAACACACAGAGAGTTGTCAAAACTAACCAACCATGAGTTAAAAGATATGGGCATCGGACGTTCTGATATCACATCAATTGCCAATGGCACTTGGAAAGACGGTAGAAGAATAAATGAAGACTATAAAAACAGAAATGGATGGGCATAATGACTACTACGGATTTTAAAACTAACACTTGGAACTTTACGTGCAACTTATGTAAAGTAATTAGAAATGTAAGCTACGCATGTTTCATTGGCATGATTGCATTTGGTGAGTCAGCAGGTAGAGCTAGAGCGGCTTCTGAGTTGTCTCGACAAGGCTTTCACAAAGAAGCTAGAGCTTTAATGATGGGAGACAAGTAATATGTCTTTGATCAAAAAACTTGGTACATTGCTAGGTATTTCTAAAGCACATTCTCGTGCAAGGAATACATACAAATTACTAAGCAAACTATCTGATTACGAATTACGTGACATTGGTATTTGCCGTGGTGACATTTACCACATTGCAAACGAACTAGTACGCAAAGAAGAAGCTATGGCTAACTATGAGCCTAGTGAACATTACTTTCGTGGCAAGTCTAAACCAGTAGCAACCTGGGGAGGCAAGTCACATGCTTAAAATGTGGAACCGTTTTTTGAAAGCAATGGAGTACAGAAGTTACTGCTTGGCAATACATCAACTTAGAACTATGGGTATGAATAACGTAGCCAATGAGATCTCTGAGTTCAAGCATAACATGTATAAGTCGTACTAATGTGGCCCTATACAGACGAAGAAGCTGATTGGCTGTCGGGTAAAAAATAGATTCAAAGGGGGCTTAGGTCCCCTTTTTTACGGATAAATATAGTATCGTTCAAGCTATCAAGTGTAGCTCGGAAGTAAACTATAAGAGTTGAAGGAACGCATTATCATCGTTCATCCTGTAAGGGACGGAAGTAGGTAATGATACCGAAGGAACGCACCTAACTTTATAAGGGAGGTGTAACATGGATAGACATACATTCATGCTAAAACAGTACAGCGAAGCACAGAGTCGCAAACGCAAAGAAAAGTTATTGTGGAAAGCAAGATCAGAAGTGAATATCAATGCGAACGGAACCACGGGGTACACATTAAAGAGTGGACCTGATGCTGGCAAAGCTCTAAAACATATATCGATTAAACATCCGAATAATTAATAATTAAGCACCCTTCGGGGTGCTTTTTTACCACCAGCTTATGTCGTTACTAGCTGATTGATATTTGTCCCATATTATAGATAGGACAACTCCTACAACGCCTAATCCAATTAGGCCCCATAGGGTTGGTTCGTTAGCAAGGAGGTAACCTAATACCTCCAAGCCGTTCATTTGATTAAAGTCTACTTGAGCCACGCTATCTTTTTACCTAGCTTAACACGTTTAGCATGTTCTTCATGTGAGCCTGGAAAACGCCAAGCCCATATAGCAACTAGTGCCATAAAGCCTCCGCTCCATAGTACAGCCTTAGGATTACCTGTAGTAAACCAAAGTACTGCTACACTTGAACTCATTGTTACGAGCATAAAGTATTTGAACTTAGTAGGGAAGACTCTCTTGTCTGCCCAACCACGTAGGAATGGTCCAAACAACTTGTGGTTCATAATCCAGTTGTGCATACGATCGCTTGACTTCGCAAAACAATACGCGGCTCCAACTGCTGGTGTACTCCAAGGTAGCCCTGGTAGGTAGATACCAATGAAGGCAACTCCTAATAAAATACAACCAAGCGTAAACCAAAACGCTTTCTTAATATTAAAGTTCTTCAACATTTTATTACTTTCTCTAGAGCTTCGATTAGCTGATACATCATAGCATCAGTATGAAACGGGGTTGGTGCAAAACGTAGGCGCTCCTGACCTACTTCCACTGTTGGGTAGTTTATTGCCTGACAATATATTCCGTATTCGTTTATAAGAGTGTCACTGATCGCTTTACACTTAACAGCGTCTCCTATTTTTACAGGGACAATATGAGTAACGTTTTCATATATCTCTATGTTTGCTGTTCTAAGCAAAACCTTTAGTCGTTCTGCTCGTTCTTGATGCAGTTCTCTTAACTGGTGATTGTCTTTTAAATATTTTACACTTGCAAGTGCTCCTGCACAAATAACAGGACTTAAACTTGTTGTAAAAATAAACCCCGAAGCCACAGAGCGAACAGCATCGATAACACTACTTTGTCCTGCAATGTATCCGCCCTGTACTCCGAAAGCCTTCCCTAACGTGCCATTTATAATATCTATGTTGTTCTGTGATCCTTGCTTTGCAGAGTAACCTGCACCTGTTTCACCGTACAGGCCAACGGCGTGAACTTCATCGAGATATGTAATGGCACCATATTTTTCAGCTAGGGCAACAATGCCTGGAATGTCACTGACGTATCCATCCATGCTATACACGGACTCAAAGACAATACAAGGTGTACCTTTGACGTCTCGCAGGATCTCCTCTAAATGCTCAAGATCATTGTGCCTAAAGATTTTCTTATCGGCACCACTATGTCGTATTCCTTGAATGAGGGAAGCGTGATTCTTGCTATCACTGATAAACACAATGTCGGGAATGATACGTTTTAACGCAATTAGAGTCCATTCATTAGCTACGTAAGCTGAAGTATATAGTAGAGCAGATTCTTTGCTATGCAATGAAGCTAACTCATACTCTAGTGCAACGTGATAGTGTGATGTACCCGCAATATTTCTAGTGCCTCCGCTTCCTGCTCCTGTTTGATCAAGTGCAGTATGCATAGCATCTAGAACCACCTTATGCTGACCCATTCCTAGGTAATCATTTGAACACCAATTTACAATATTTTTAATATTGTATTTGCCATACCAAATGGCATTTGGATATTCTCCTCTTTCTCGAAGGATGTCGTTAAAGACTCGATAGTTACCAGACTCTTTCAAGTTCGCAACTGTTTGTTCAAATGGGGTTATATCTATCATTGCATAGCTATTTATGTACGGGTTTTGGGTTACGTTTTGATAACGAATTTGTATTGTTTGGTGTGACCAATCTTGAATTGGTGTAGTGTGTTTAACTGTATATGCTTGTATGCATTAACAATATGCTTGTCGATATGTTTGAATCGTGCTTTGAGTGTGTCTATATCTCTAACTATAGCTTTCATTACTGCATCTGTTTGATCTTTTTCTAGCACACATTCAAACCTTTCAATTTGTATCATGTTTTTAAATTCTTCAAGGGTATCAGGAGTAAAGAAATCAGATACAACTAATAGTGTACCTTGTGCAATACTGTTTATAAACTTATGTGAAAACATTAAATGCATACTATCCATGAACAACAATACATTGTAGTCTGTTATATCTACGTCAGTAAAGTACTTGTTGCCAGGGTATGTTTTATTAGCATAGTCAATGAACGGCTGTTGGATGTCAATACCGTGTACATCAACTTTGTAATACTTTCTTAATATATCTACACCTCTTCCCCAACCGCACCCAACATCAAGTATCTTTGCTGGCGTAGTTGGAATTTCGTGTAGTAGATCCAAGTAAGCATTTACTTGTCCTGGAAAGTCTTGGTCAGCAGTTTCTAAATGGAATGGTGTGTGGAATTCTTCTAGTCCATGATTTTGTAAAGGATGCCATCTAACATCTTTCACATACTTGTTAAAGAATTCCATGTCAGATAAGTTAAGCATTGGATCAGTAAGCTGAATCTTAGACTCTCGTATAGATGTATCAGCAGTTGCAGTTATGTCTGCAAATAGTTTTTCTTTTTGTTCTAGTGTTAATTCATTCATGTATAATACTTATTCCAAGGTTAACCCCCAGTATCAGTAATTGACACCAGGGGCTCGCAGTACTCTCTTTATATCACCGGACTATGTCCTGTCTCATACAATCTTACACGCCCGTAACTGTTTTACGGTACTGTATAGTATGTTTGTTTATTTACTTTGCATTAATAAATGCGTAAAACTTCTCAGCCGCTTCAAGTACTTCGTCTGTACCCGGAACTCCTGGAAGTGTAACCTTAGCAACAGGTGTGCCGTCATCTTCAATATTCAACGCTACCCTTGCTGGGCTCTTTTCAATACCTGGTATTGATTTTTCAAATTGATCCCACTTAGCATAGTAGTCTTTCCAAACTGATACACTTGCTAGTTTCAATACTTCTGCACGAATTTCATATCCATTTTTGTTTGTGTTGATCTTTGGCATCATGTCTTTAACCATCTCTGCCATTGCTTGGGTCTGTTTTAGGATCTCAGCCCCGTGTTGTGATTCTACTTTTTCGCTCATTGTTTTTCCTTTGTGTGTTTGTGTGTAATGTTAATAGTGTAACACATTTAGTTGGCCAGGTCAACCAGTATTATAATCGTTTTATACTTCAACTGTATTGGTTAGTTGATACTTCTTAATCTTGTGAATAAGCAATGTTCGGCCCATACCTAATTCTCTAGCCGCTTTGGTTTGATTATAATCAAATTGGTCTAGTGCAAGAGCTATTGCTTTTCGTTCAACATCTGCTAGTTCTGCTTGAAGTGTTCTGTCTCTATCTTCTGGCTCGTGTTTAGGCCATATGTCATCAAGCATTTGCCAAAGACATTCCTGCTCTTCTTTGTATGTAAACTTGCTCATACTGTATTTATACTAAAAATAATGGGTCCATGTGTTTAAGGACAACTGCTTGTGTAAAAATATTTACACCAATCTGATAAATATGTACATAGGGATATTAAATTATAATTAGATAGGGGTAAAGAACACGATGAAAAGCAACATCTTCATTTTGACTTGTGTGATGGTTTTAGGACTCTCACTCACTGCACATGCAGAAACCAATACAGTGACGTCAACTGTGACTGGTACTACCACGGTGGATAAGACGCCACCAACTGCATCTGCTCCTAATGTTATGATTAATAACCAAGACGTTTGTTCAACAGGTACAAGCGCCGCAGTACAGACACAAGTGTTTGGCATTGCAGGTGGAACTACAATTCGAGATATGAACTGTGAAAGACTAAAACTTTCACGTTCCCTTTACGGCATGGGCATGAAGGTTGCCGCTGTCAGTTTATTGTGTCAAGATGCAAGAGTATTTGAAGCTATGGAAATGGCTGGTACTCCTTGTCCATATAAAGGCAAGATTGGTATTGAAGCCGCTAAGGCTTGGGCTAACAATCCAGAGAAACGTCCGGACTACGAAAAATGGTTAAAGGAAAATGATCTTGAAGCACACGAACAAGCGTGGAAAAACAAAGCAACTACTTGGGGCGTTGGCCTCGGCAGTCTTGCTATGTTGCTCTTCCTCTTATAGTCTAGCATACGACCAACAGTTTACCGTAGGTGGTACAGGACCTAATGGTGGTACTGTCCAATCTGTTGATGTTACTTCTACTATTACAGGAACCGAAGTTACTCTCAATGGTGGCTTCGAAGACACTACAACCATAACTCAATTTACAGAAACAGTAATAGAACAAATATCAACTTCTGAAACAACTACACAGACTACAACACAATTAGTTTCTACAACAACTTCAAACTCAGTACCTGGTATCAGTGCAGATAATTGGACTGGCACAGGCAGAATAAAGGTAGAAGGTGATTCACAATGTAGAACAGATGGAACATCTGGGGCTGTAGGTGCAGGTGAAGCTTGTACAGGTTACCAGCACAACAATCAAAACCAACTTGTATTAGATAGTAACAATCATAACTTCACAGCATTAGGCGGCGGGCAAATAACATCAGAACAATTTGAAATGGGATTAGACTTAACTATTGCAGAGATACAATCAGGGTTTACATTAAACTATGGTGTTGATGTAGAATCACATAAGTCAAACTTAACTGTACCAAGGTGCGGTGGAACTACAGGTGACTGTAAAGATGTATTTAGAGTTACCGCAAGACTCTACAAGGGAGCAGGCATAAATTCAAGTACATTGATTGGTGAGTATAACAACTCTGTTACACTTGACTACCAAGGAACACAATCACATACATTCAGTCAGGACATTGGCACAAACAACTACACAGAAGTATGGGGGCAGATGGAACTGTGGGGACTTGACTCAGGTTTTCACACAGGTTACCATGGTCCTACGTTCAGTGATCCTTTTATGTCACTAACGTATGATGCTATAACAACTATTACACAAGAGATAACAAACATTATATTAAGTAACCAAGAATCAGTTTACAATACATCTGAATCAGTACTCACAAGTGTTTACCTAGGTGATCCTCTTGCTGATACTATTGCACTTGACCCTATTGACTATACAGAAGTAGATTCATTTGAAATAGAAATAATAGACGAGAATGGCGGCGGCATAGAACTAGAGTTTACAGTAGAAGTAGATGATGTAGCTAATGTAGCATCAGTTGAAATGAGTTCAACAAACTTAGACACAGGTGTTGTAGTAGTAGAAACAATAGCAGAAGTAAGCCTAGTAGCAAGTTTTGATAGTATTGACTCTGGAACTGCAACTGTTGATATGCCTAGCGTAGAATCAATTGAAGCAGATGTTAGTGCTCAAGTTGATGTTGCTGTTGCAGATGCTATAGCTGAAATAGAACTACCAGAACTAGATATGCCAGAGACTGTTGTTGCAGAAGTAAATACAGCTGAGAGCAGTGGTGAGGAAAGTGCAACAGAAACTGAAACAACTACCGAAACTGAAGTTTCATCAACCGAAGACGTACAAGAGTCCGGTGGCGATGTGGAACAGTCAGTGGGAGATAGTGAAGCGGAACAAGAAGGGGAAACTAGTGGAGACTCTAGTACTTCAGGAGATTCCACGAAACCAAAAGCCACAGTCAAAGCCGATCCTAAAGACGGAGGAAAAGCCAAGCCTGTTGTCAAGCGAGTTGAGTCTAAACAACAAAAAGCAAAAAGAATTAAAGCGGCAGTAGACAAGGCTAAACAAAAGATTGCGACTAGAATACTTGCCGCAATGGCAGACACTTATAGTGCTATAAACGAAACAACTAAGATAGCACTAATGCAAAGTTTATCAGACCAAGAAAACTTTAAAACATATCAAAACCAAAACAACATAGATAACCTAGACTGGTACACAGATGTACAGGTGTATAAAGACATGCCACAACTGTTAGACCCAGCAGGGATATTATATGGAATGGCGCAAGATAAAATCATGGATCAAATGATCATGGAACAATACAAATAAAGGAGAAGTATAATGGCAGAAGTAGAATACAAAGGTATTAAGATTGGCGGGAGTAAACTGCTATTAATCTTACCTTTACTAGGAACAATTATGGGTGGACTTTGGGGAGGCTTTGAACTCTTTGATCGTTACAGAACAATGGAAGCAAAGATTGATACCTATGTTACACCAGACCTAAGTGGCTTTGACAAGCGACTAGAAGTTATGCAAAAAGAAATGGATAACATACTAGCTGAAGTAGAGTTACTAGCAGGTGTAAACAAAGATATGAAAGTTGATATGAAGGGCGACATTAGACGCATTGAAACTATTGTAGAGGATACTGAATCTAAAGTTAAAGAAGATTCACGTGAGCTTAACAGAGATATTAATGTAGCAATCAAAGATCTCAAAGAAGATATGACTGCACTTGAAGCTAAGATAGAAAAACAAATCAGACTTGCTTTAGAAAATCCGTTGTCTAATATGGCAATATCTAAATAAGAAAAATGGCTCCGGTTAGCAATAACGGGAGCCATTATAAAGTGTACTTCAGGAAACTTCGTTAACTTGTTCTTGTGTAACAACACCTTCTGCAATTAATCTTGTTCTATTAGCCATGTGTTGTTCTTGCACCATAGCTTTGTTTTGTGCGTTGTAAGTAACTGCATTACCAGACTCAATTAACTGTTCACAGATACTTGATCCTCCTAGTTCAAAGTCACCTAGTATACGTCCAAACTTACCTTTACTATCATAATTCTTAGTAACAAGTATTTGATTACTTCCAACAGGTAAACGTTCTTCAACATACCTACCTGCGGCTTTACCAAATAACTTTTCAACCTTATCACTTGTACGAGACTCAGGAGTATCAACACCTGCAAGTCTAACACGCTCATCACTTAACCAAACGCCAAAGCCTAGGTCAATGTCTACGTCAACAGTATCACCGTCGACTATTCTTGTAATTTTACATCTATATTCGTACATGATGGTACCTCCTTTTGTTTCAACTATTTATAAGTCGGTCTCAGGCTGTGCCTTATTATCGACATTAGTAGGTATGTAAGGAGCAAAGTTTTTACCTGTTGCAGTAATGCATAACCCTGAAGAAGCAACTTCAGTAACAAGAGACCATGTAAGTGTAGTAGCATTTACATACATCAATGCCTTGCCTACAATCATCTTATCTCCGCCAATTTGAATCATACCTTGAAATTGTGCAAACGGTTTTTCGCCAAAATCATTAATGATCTTCATAATATCTTTGTATGGTCCGCAATCAATTAAAGCAGGTAGCTTCATAAGACCCGGAAACGCTCCTTTGGCTTCTTGTTCTGCGTGAGCAGGACGCATAAGACCTACTGATGCGGTACTAACTAATGTTGCGACTAGAAACGCCGCGATAATCTTTATCATAACAACTTCTCCTACAGGTAGTCGGCGAACGTTTGACTTGCCGCGAGGTCAATACCTTTTACATATTGAGCTTCATCTGCATAATCAAAAATAGCATGATTGCTAGGCGTTGCAACTTGTAACCAACCACCACGATTGATCTCCTCTTGCAATTGGCCACGTTGCCATACACTCATACCAGCAAACATTCTCCAACCATCAGGCTCATTGCCCATGGCTAGTTTTTCTAACATTAATGCATCACTAGTCATGCAAACTTGTTCAGTTGCAGTCATAGTGTTAGTGCTAGTCCATTCGCTTGTATGAAGTAATAAAATAGACGTATCTGAAACAGGTCCGCCTTTGTGAATAACCTTGTCCTCTAACATAGGATCAAAGTCTATTCCTTTTAGAGCGCCAAGACTTGTACAACGGAACTCACTAGGCTTATTTAGAATAACACCTACATGTTCCCCATTGGGTCTTTGTTCGTATATATAGACAACACTATGATGGAATACAACGTCTGTATCTAACACGGGTGTAGCTATAAGAAGTTTGCCTTTATAGGATTCTTCCATCTTAACTCCAGTCTGGTAAAGGTCCGCCATATTTTTTTCCTTTTAGTTTCTTGCCGCCAACTTTCTTTCGAGTCTTTCCAATCTTATGTGATTTAGATCCTTCTCGTCTTCTGTATCCTTGACTCTTACAAGAAGCCAAAGCACTTGCGCCTAATGAATCATTAGAACGGGAGCTTCTACATAGTTTAGCTGTAGCCGCCGCTTCTTCTAGTGCTTCTATATCTATTTCAAATATTTTCATACTGTCTCTTTTATATAATACGTGCTATCTATATTTATCCGCAACACAGCCTTCTTCTTGTCTATTGGAGGAGTTGAAATTGTTTGACAGTTTAAATGTAAGGGCCTTTCTTGGGCCACGGGTAGTATTAATAGATACTTCTCCTGTTTTATCAAAATATTCAATCTTAGTAATGTTTGCATGATCATTGTTGTGACCCACTAGGATCTCTTGACCAACCTCTAGGTTGATAGTTAGGTTCTTTAAGTTTGACATGGGATACTCCTCGTTATGCTGTTAGAACACAGCCTGTATTAATATTTACCACAGGCCCCGCTGTAGCGATTGGAAACACTACCATTTGCTTACTTTATCTCAATCATATTACGCAACAAAGTTACAAAAGTAAGTAAATAATAGTATGAATGTTTACACTCAGCTAAACAAACCTAGTTTAGACGACAACGAGCAATGGTTTCCTTGTTTAACTACTGTTCCTATACTAGATCACGTAGAAGCAAAGGTTCAACCATTACTGGTGACACATATTGATGCTGTGAAGCATTATCAACACAACCCTGGACCGTTATTAGATCAAATAGTACATTGTATAGGACCACGCACCTACGATAGGTTAGTTGACCTAGGCTTTACTAATGTTCACATGTATGGACTTAAAGCAGAAGATATCAAAATGAATAGTGGTAAGATAAACGAAGCAACTTGGTTACATGGCAATAGATATCAAAAGGACTTTAGTACATTTGATGGTATCACTGCACTACAAACGTTCACTACCGCAATAAACAGAGAGTCACTACACAAGTTAGTCACTATAGCTAAACGCATCACTAGCTTATATGTCTATAGCTCACTAGTCCTAAAAGCATTTGAAGATATCACTAACACCTTACCTGGGCATTGGTCACACATCAAACTACACCATGTTGACTCATGTGAACCTACCAAAGATAAATGGTTATCAACAACCAATTTTTATCCTGGGGAAGAATAGCAAGGCCCCGCTGTAGCACCTGGGGTGATTCAAGCTAGACAACATCAAAAACTAAAAACGGCATGGTCATAATGTGGCCGATCAAGTACATTAGATTTTTGTTCTTTAGATACCTGTCAAAATAATATTACCAAAATAGGTTGACTTCTTTGTGTAATGACGCTATATTATATAGTATATGAAACACACAAACAAACTCATCGCTGTATCCATTATATCATTCTTAGGAATGACTACTAGTGTTATGGCCTGTGAGCATAAGACTGTTACTGAACACGTCAATGACTGGGCAGTAAAAGAAAAGAACGAGATAATAGAGTTTCAAAAAGCTAACTGGGCTGAAGGTAAAGAACAGATGGCAAATAATTGGACTACTATTAAATCGTTGTTCACTAACAAGGCAAAGTAAACTAAGAGGCACATGACGATGAACATTCTACGTAAGAAGGCATTAATAATAGTATCACTAGCAATACTCACTATCACTACTGGATGTTCATCACTACCCGATGTTCAAAAGGATAAGCGGTTCGAATGGCTCGCTGGCTCAAATACTGCCTATGGTGATGCTCCAGGAGATATCTGTATTACCTGTGGTGAGAACTTCACATTCATACCCAACGAAGAATTGGGTGCGGTCAAACAGGCTGAACGAGAAGGCTGGTGTTGGGGTTGTGGCGTGACGCCTCGTTATTAATCTTTCAAAATAAATGTAATTAATTTGCCAAAAGTGGTTGACAATCCCTGACCTTGGTGCTATACTGTATATAACAATTAGGCAAAGGAGATAGGCAATATGAATACAGTACCAAACACAACGGCAAGAGCTTTTAATAAAGCGATTTCAAATCCAGAGAACATCAACCAAGATGGTTCAATCAACTGGAACTTCGTAGATGCGGACACTTATATGGTAGTCCAGCCTACAGACAATCCACTATTTTATATTCACTTCAACAAGTTGGCTGACGACTATGAAGCGTCAAATAACATTCAACTTAGGGGTTGACATTTGGATAACGAGGTGCTATACTATATAGACAATAACAAATTAACTGGAGGGCATTCCATGTCAGAACAAATTATTTCCGTAGACACTTTCAATAACAAGGCGTCCAAGCATGAAGCAGAAATGCAGAAAGGCACTTGGGCACAAGAACGTGATCACTTTGATAACCTAAAACATGAACTAGGTTACGAAACTATTTTGGACTTGCAAGATGTTGGAATGATGCCTTTGGATCAAAAGATATTTAAAGACAAGCCATACTTGGTTACTTATAAATGCATCGAAGAAATGGGTGCGAACTTTGACGATACGAAATGGATCACTTTCACAGCCGTAACCAAAGACGGTACTGTTGGTGAACTATGGAAGGCCGCTGAGTCATGCTACCAACAAGCGAAGTTGAAGGTAGGTGATTGGCATACGTTTATTGAGGACTTTGATATGGAGGACGATGGTAGCTTATCACTCGTCACAGGTTCTTAATGGAAATGATGTGGATGTTCGGGACATATTGTTTAGGAACGGCAGTTGGTATCTACTTTGGTTATAACAAGGCCAACACCACCGCCATTGAAAAGACAATTGATAACTTAATCGAGAATGGATACCTACGGGCTAAGAAGCTCCCGAATGGTGATGTAGACATTCTTAAAATAGGAGACGAATAATGAAATGGATTTTGATTTCAATGTTATTGGCCAATCCAATTACCTACCCAGATGAACAGACTTGCCGAACGGCACAGAACGAAGTTTTGATACAGGATGAAACCGCACTCTGTATACCAGCTGGTGAATCCCAAGAAGACAGGATGATCTTAAATTTCTTTAACCTTGTAGATAAAATGAAGGAGACAAAGTAATGGAATATCTAACAATTTTAGGTGTCGCAATAATCATTGATTTTGCGTTCGTAATAATAACCGGTCAACCATTAACTATTCATCTAACATAATTAGGGGTTGACTTCTTAGTATAATGAAGCTATACTGTATATAACAATTAGGCAATTAGGCAATAATGAAAAGGGCAAATAGCATGACAAATTTAGTAACCAAAGCAAGTGAATTAATCTATCAAATGGATTCAGATCAACTTAATCAAATAGTTGAAGCGGTCAAACTTAAACGAACTCATTTAGCCAAGCAGACAGCACGTTCGCTGATGGTAGGCGATATTGTATCGTTTGACGGACGTAGAGGCCAAACAGTAACCGGTAAGGTTACAAAGGTCAATCAAAAGACTGTGGTTGTACGTGATTCAAGTACTCAAACCCAATGGAAGGTAACGGCGTCAATGCTAACCAAGTTAGGCATCGGAGCCTAGCATGGGACCATTCAGTGAAATGAAACAGTTGAGAAGGGCGGCCGCAATTAAGCGACTGCTCGACTCTAATCCTCAGCTTGATAGTCCTACTCGTATTATGTGGGAAACCAAGCTCAAAAATCTTGCACTCACTGAAGCAAGATACAACGATAGGGTCGTTGCAATTTTCAAAGGTATTAAGAAAAAGGAATTTCACGTATGAGTAATCTTGTACATGGAAAGACGGTCAGCCTCAAGGTAAAGAATATCATGTGGCCACATCGTGACAGGTACGCCAACGGAGTCATTACAAACGAGTTCAACTTCTATGAAGGTGAAGTCCGTTATGAAAAATGGTTCAAACCTAATCAAGTTGGCCTAACAACAGGTGATCCTCGTTTTCCAATGAGGGTGATCGAACTAGAAAGGATTGTTGAGATAGATGGGGTGGAAAGATCCAAATCGTCAGAGCAATCGCTTCAAATTTCAAATGGTGGTGAAGGACTTCGAAGAACTGTTAAAGGTTCGAGAGGCGCATTATACGAAGTTGAAGTCGGAGGGCGTAGGGGATCATCCTGCTCTTGTCCAGGCTATCAATTTCGTGGAAATTGCAGACACATCAAAGAAGTCAGCGAAGCGGAATCAGTCGCGGCGTAGAACATAAAAGAAAGTAAATTAGAGGTTGACATCCATTCACTGTGGTGCTATACTGTATATAACAATTAGGCATTAAGGAGAAGGCGCATGGCATACTATACTTACACCAAAGGACCAATAGGTAACTTCGTAGAGAAGGAACATGGTCAGAACTTTGAATACTCACTCAACGATGATCCATTTGCATGGTGCGAAGACTATCCACACAAGGTATGGGTTGGCTCACATCAAATAGGTGGCGATCAAGGTTACCGGTATGGTATAGTGAAGAAGACTGTGGCCTACGTGGCTGTAGACGAAGATGAGTTTGGTCTTCCTGTGCTAGAGAAATGGCATTTGAAAAAGAACACGGAGTACCGAGTATGAACAAGGTAGAACTCATGCAGAAGATTGAACAGGCAGAACGATACCTAAATTCATTCCACGGAAATACATCTAGCGTCAAGATGAAGAAGTATGCCATCAACAAAAAAATTATCAAGATGAAATCGCAACTATTGGAAGAGGCATAGTGCTCACTAGTATTCTTATAGTCATTGGCATATTGTTATTGCCTATTGGAATGATGGTGATGTGGGACAACGAAGAACCACCAAAGAGAAAGAAGTAATGATTTGACCAGGACCAAATTCCTAACACTAGAAGAGCAGTTGGAGTTGAAGTGGCCAGGATGTGTTGGACTGAGTTGGGTTTCAAACGGTAAACAAAGAACTACGGTATGGAGTGACGGAATTAGCCGGCCATGGCCAATCTTATATAGATTCCTACCTACATTGTGGGTCACTTGGGATCGCAAAGGCTGTAGATTAACAATATTTAGAAAGGAACGATATTAATGGCTAGAGAAGAAAAGAGCGAAGAAGATGCTCGTATGATGCAAGAATGGCTAGACAAAGGTAACAAGGTTACTATCTGTCCACCTTGCCAACGTACCGACCCAGAACTAATTGGTGGCTTCTATCAATGGGGCAGGAAGAAAAAGAAGCAGGTTGATCCGGTTGAAGCACCGGCAGAAGCCAAGAAGCCAAAAGAATAAACGGACGTGGTGTTGATAGCACCTAGTAGGGGATAGCAAACCCTACGATGAGAAGAGAGGTAACACTCTCAAATCCAAGGCTCGATGCAAGTATGCCGGCGTGGGAGTGAGTCGTTAGATAGCGGGGGCGAGGCCGGCTTAAACCGGGGGCGATATAATCGTTTTGAAGTTATTCCTATCAAATCCCTTTTTTGGTTAATAAGAGGTTGACGCAAGCCAGATCTGGTGCTATACTGTATATAACAATTAGGCAATGAAACAAACGGAGGCAATATTATGAGAGCTATTTTATATATGGCAGTTGGTGCATTGGCATTCTACCTTTATACAAACCCAGGTGAGATGGATCCTGTGGCTGATAAAGCAAAGAACTTGGCCAAACAAGGCGCTGAAATCGTAATCGAATTAACCGACAAGTAGGTACTAGCATGAAAGGTTTGAAAGGGTTAAAAGAAGTAACCGGTACAGGCTTTCCAGAGCACACCTACTTCCTAACAGGGTGCGGTGAAGCTATCTATGCCTACTACAATGTGACACACGAATATTTTCATGTGTTCCGCAAGAGTCTAAAATTCGACAAGGGTGGACGCAAGTTTGAAAAGGTTGTCATGTTCGACGACCAACGAAGCTAACGGTTTGAAAGATTTTTTAGAACAAACTCAAAAAGAACAAGAAGAATTGAATGAGTCAATGAAAGAATCATTCAAACAAAGAGATGAAAGAAGGGTGAGAGAAATGATTGATTGGGTTCCAAATTTTGTCGAAGATTCAGGCTTAGCACGTAATTTTATCGACGCGGCAAAGAAGTTTGCTATCGAAGCCCACGGAGTTCAAGTCCGTAAATACACCGGCTTGCCTTACGTATCTCACACAGAAGAAGTCGCAGACATTGTTCGTAGTCATAATGGCAGTAAAGAAATGATTGCCGCGGCCTTGTTACACGATACAGTCGAAGACACTAGTGCAACTGATATTGATATCCGTGAAACATTTGGTGATCCAACTGCCGATATGGTTTGGTGGTTAACTGACACGAGCAAACCTGAAGATGGTAATCGTGCGATAAGAAAAGGTATTGATAGAGACCGTTTAAGTCGAGCACCGGCGGCAGTTCAATTAATCAAAGCCGCTGATATGATTAGTAACGGTAGAGATATCAAAGTCAACGATCCAAAGTTTGGAACAATCTACATTGCCGAGATGAAACAATTATTATCTGCAATGACTAAGATTCATTCAATGGACATTTTTAAAGAAGCACAGGGAGTGGTCGATGGATCCTAAGAAACGTAAACAAATTATTCAGAACGCTATCAATGATGCGATCATTGGTTCGCAGATAAGTCATTCATGGACACAGAAAATGGAACCTGGTTATCATAACCATGGGATGTCATCATGGGGATTAGCAGTCAACTATACCAACTCCCCAGAGATGGCAGTTCTTGAGGCAGTAGATCACATTGTCGAAGCCATGACATCCTATCCTGATGCCGAACGTATCATAAATAAAATCATAGGAGATGCTAAGAAGTGAAATTTATTACACCCGAAGAGATTGAACCAGGTAAGACTTATGCCTGCAAGTTTAAAGCTGAGATGATGCTTGATGCATTTGGTCGTCCACCAGGGCTGGCTGATGTACCTATGAAGGGTCCAGGTATGTATGAAGGGTTCGGACTAATTCGGACACGGGATCTTAAGACTCGGTTATTTGAAATTGATGACATCCAATCTAATAGGAAAATGGTTGTACCCTTTGATCAGTGTTGGGATATTGACTTTGCAGAGATTGGTAAACAAGACTCTTGACTTTCAGACATTTAGGCTTTATATTAAGAGCATAAATTAACAGAAAGGCATTTATGTCATTAGGACCAAGTCCAACACAAGAACAACTCGATAAACAAGAATACCTTAACAAGAAGATGAAGGAGTTCCTAGGCAAAGGCGGAAAGATAGAAAAGATACCGCAAGGACTTACGGGGGATCAATACAGAGAAGACCGTGGGATCAAAAAGGCTGTGAACAAGTTTAAAAAGAAATTACCTAAGAACTATTAGTAAAGGAAAAAAGCAGATGGCAGTTAGACTATTCGTCTTTGAGACGGAAACAGAATCAATCGAAGTGAATGCAATGGATTTCACTGATGCCGTAGAGTGCTTAAAAGAGAACGACCCTAAGTGGAGTGCTGAGGACATTGTAGCCGTTATGGAATACTCTTGTCCAGACGAGTTTGATACTATCCACTAAGGACTAAAGATTGGAAGGTTGGCTGAGCGGTTGAAAGCACCGGTTTACTAAACCGACGAAGGTGAAAGTCTTCCATGGGTTCGAATCCCATACCTTCCTCCATTATTTGCCAAAAAAGACTAGAAAAAGGTTGACTTCTGGCCTTCTCTGCGTTATAATAGTATTATATTAACAAAAAGGGCAAACATCATGAGCAAAGATACTTTCGTAATTTACGATATGAAGACAAGTGCAATCCTAGAGATTCGTAAAGCTAACGGTCAACGAAGCAGTCACTACTATGGTATAGGAGCGGCAAGGGCGGCTTTGACTAGGTTCTGTAAGAAGAACAATATGCCTTATGAGCATTCAACTCCAACTCCTCAATATGCTATCGCTGAACGTGAATACTATGGCAAGAACATTGAACGCATGGTAGAGAAGACTAACATGATGAACGGTAAGAAGTTTATGGAGAGCATTAATACTCCTTATTACTGTTCACCAAGTTCAGAAACTTATTGGAGTATGTAATAAAGGTTGACAGTATAGCATTTTGGTGCTATACTGTATTTAATAATTAGGCAAACAGGAGAATTAGGCAATGGCGTATATATCACAAGAAGAAAAGAAATCATTAGCACCAAAAATTAAGAAGGTGCTAGCCAAGTACGGAATGAGAGGTTCTATTTCAATCCGTCATCATTCATCATTGGTAGTAACATTGCAGTCAGGATTGATTGACTTTGAAGACTACTCACATGGTGATGGTTACATTCAAGTCAACACCTATCATATCGAAACCCAATACAAGGGTACGGCAAAGGCTTTCCTAACAGAACTTTTGGCGGCTATGAAAGGTCCAGATTACTTTAACAACGATGACGCAATGACAGACTATTTTAGTCGTTCACACTATACAGACATCAATGTCGGTAAGTGGAATAAACCTTACTTGCCATTCGCAGGGTGGATACCAGGCAAGAAGGCGCCTAAGAAGGTCGTACAAGCGCCTAGCAGTAATCCTAATATCAAACTACCTACTAACTCAACTATCACTGAAGCCAATGACACGGCAGAGACTCTTGCACGTATGAATGGCAAGGAGTTAAATAGCTTTGTCGACAGTTTGATGGATCGCTATCCTAGTCTAGGAGAGAACATCATGTCACAAATTGGTTATTCAATGTTAGAGAAAGAAGGAGTATGACACGAGATGACAGTATCATTCAACAATTTAAAATTCAATTCACATCGTTATTCAGACGGAGTACAAGCTCTATGGAACTGTGGCAGGTACGAACTTAGTGTAGTCGATATGAAGGGCGATGGTCCTTTGTATGAGATTGCAATATTTCAAAATGACAAGTTCGTTCAGCTACCTGGTATCCATCCTGACTACGGCAAAGATGTTGAATTCAAAGATGATGTTATTCACCATCAAAGCAAAGATGACATCACAGGTATTATGAAGAAGCTGACCTGTCTTTGCTTAGACTTCACAGAAGAGTTTGGTCAAAGCGAGTGCGATTTTCGGTAAACTTTTTTCTTGACTATGCTATCGAATGACGCTATACTACAAGTATATTAACAATTAGACATAGGAGGGCGAAATATGCCAAATTGGTGCGATAACACTATTAAGATCACAGGTACTGACGATAAGATTGCGAAACTATGGAACACGGCTTTTCCAAGTCATGGGACAATGAGTGAAGATGGCGGACTACTAGAATCAATGGTTCCCTTAGGTGAATGGCAATACGATACTGCCGTTGAAGCTTGGGGTACTAAATGGGACATCAATGACGAAGGTCTTGAGTTCCTAGACAATGAAGACGGAACCGCAACTATTCATGGTTGGGCATCTAGTGCTTGGAGCCCTCCTATCGAAGCATTCAAAACATATCAAGACAAGAACACAGATGTAACCATAACCTGCGACTATTGGGAACCAGGCATGGACTTCATTGGGTCATATAACAATGGTGAAGAAAACTATTATGACAACTGTATGGATCTAGTTGAGCAGGGTGCAGAGAAGAAAGATCCTGAACTCAACAGACTATTTGAAGACTTTGGTGTTCACGAACAGTATGCAGAGATCCTTGAAGATGAAAGTGAAGAAACAGTTGAAGAAGATGGGAGCGAATAATATGAAATCAGAATATGATGAGATAAAACAGATACTGATCAAGCACGATGCCTTGGGCATGGACATAGATCAATTGGTAGAATACGGTGAGCCATTGTACGAGGAATTATTCGAATACTATATGGAATCAGGCGAGATGCCATACGGAGTTCAGAAGGCAAGAACAGGAATGCCAGATGTTTGGATTGCTGATAGAATAGAAGAACTAGGATTAATCAGGGAGGAGGCATAATATGAGTAGACCTTTTGCAAGTAACATTACCCCTGGCCTACCCAACGACATCAAAGACATGGAAGACAAAGGTATAGTAGGCACGGACGTTCGTGGACACAACCTTAGTCATTGGGTTCTAGCTGAACGTTTGATTCAACTTGAATACAGTACAATCAAGACTGAAGTCCTTAGTGGCGATGTAAGTGAGGTCCTTGCTTATGTTCTAGAAGGAGGCTTCCGTGGGTATCATAAGATGACAGGTGGTGAGCTATGGAGCGAGTGGCAGAACAATGATGCAGAAGCACGTTGGTATAAGATGTTCTACGGCAAGAACCTTGATTGGACACCTGACTCAGATGACCCTGTTAGTGCCTAGTATTGATGATAAATATTAATACAAGGAGAATACCACTATGGCAAGACTCAGTACAACTAATCCAGAACTAAAGGTTCAAGTGGACAAACGAATCCAAAAGGAACCAGTTCGTTTAAGTCACATATGGAAAGAAAAAATAGCTCTTAGACAAAACTCAATGGACCACAGAAGTCGTAAGATGGGAGCTCCTGAAAACCTATACAGAGTTAAATGGGATGATCCTACTCAACCCAAAGGTACTAATGTCACAGAGCGACAGTTCCCTGACATGGATAGTGCTATGGTGTACGGAGTTCATATAGCTAGAACAGTTGACCTACGCCGTGAAGGCAAAGACGAAAACAGTCTAGATGTAAGAACAGGATACAACCCTGTACCCGATCCTAGTTCAATGGTTATGGTTGTTATCGAAACACCCTTTGGCCTACGTGAGCTAACAGAACGTGAAGTATGGCCCGAGCGTCAAGCAGGATCAGGCAAGTACGACAAACAGATTACCCCCAATTTAGATAAGATCAGAGGACTTTAAATATCCAAGTCACAAGCCATTTAGAGCCAGAGGTCGGCAAGCAAAATTTTCTTGCTAGTCCCCTAGTGCTATACAAAGCAGAGCCACGAAGTGGTAGCGGTCGCGATTTTTGTTACGAGAGCAGGCTCTCTTCACCAAAAGTCGTTCTCTCTAACCATAGCAGATTCAATCACAGTACAACCTACCATATTCATTCCGGTGCCCC
>Ga0209192_10000832_pt1 | contig 27272 bp, 34 predicted proteins | sample ArcticOcean_MG_C_11_FD_187433 | JGI IMG/M metagenome (GOLD analysis project Ga0209192, IMG submission 187433) | Marine microbial communities from western Arctic Ocean - ArcticOcean_MG_CB2_154 (SPAdes) (version 2) | ecosystem: Environmental > Aquatic > Marine > Oceanic | place: Arctic Ocean... | reverse complement strand
AGTGTAAATGCAACTGCTGTAAGTCAAAGTGCTCCAGCAGCACCAACACCACAACCTGCGGCAGTAGTTGAAACTGCAACTGATACAGGTTGGAAAGATGTTGCACCAGTAGTAGCAGCACCAGCAGCAGCAGCACCAGCAGCAGCAGCAGCACCAGCAGCAAGCGGTGCGCAAGATATTCTTGCAATGATCCGTTCACGCCAGGGTTAATTAAACCTACACAGTAGGGGGCTAACGTCCCCTACTTCATTCATTTAATAGGAGATACACATGACATCTAAGTCATTCGATCCAACGAAGTTTCGCAACTCGTTGACAAAAAGTATTAAAGGCATGAGTGCTGGTTTTAACGATCCAACCGACTGGATCAGTACTGGTAACTATGCTCTAAACTATCTACTAAGTGGAGACTTCCGTAAAGGTATTCCTCTTGGTAAAGTAAGTGTTTTTGCTGGAGAATCTGGCGCAGGCAAATCATATATTGTAAGTGGAAACATTGTTAAGTACGCTCAGGCGCAAGGTATCTTTGTTGTGCTTATTGACAGTGAGAACGCACTAGACGAATCTTGGCTACAAGCATTGGGTGTTGACACTTCACCTGAAAAGATTCTCAAACTCAACATGGCAATGATTGACGATGTAGCAAAAACTGTATCAACATTTATGTCAGACCTACGAGATATGGCAGAAGAAGATCGTCCTAAAGTATTGTTTGTAGTAGACAGTTTGGGTATGCTTATGTCGCCAACAGAAGTCAATCAGTTTGATGCAGGCGATATGAAAGGTGACTTTGGTCGTAAAGCAAAAGCACTTAAAGCATTGGTTACTAACTGTGTAAACATGTTTGGTAGTTACAATGTAGGCATGTGTGTAACCAATCACACTTACGCATCGCAAGATATGTTTGATCCAGATGATAAGATTTCTGGTGGTAGTGGATTTGTTTATGCAAGCTCAATGGTTGTTGCAATGAAGAAACTTAAACTTAAAACTGACGCAGACGGCAACAAGACATCACAAGTACATGGTATTAGAGCAGCGTGTAAAGTTATGAAAACACGCTACGCAAAACCGTTTGAAGGTGTACAAGTAGAGATTCCATATTCAACAGGAATGGATCCTTACAGTGGATTGTTTGATATGTTTGATACAAAAGGCTTACTAGAAAAAGTAGGCAATCGTTACAAATACATTACCAGCGAAGGCGACGAAATCCTCGAGTTCCGTAAGCGTTGGACAGGAGACCTACTCGAAAAGGTTATCGAGGATCTTCCTGCAAAAGAAGAACAACTGCTAAATATCGCAAAGGCAGCCGAGGCGGCTGCTCGAGCAGAAGAAGAAGCTGCGTTAACTAATGATATTGATAAGGAACTTGCAGAAAATGAATGAAGATATTGCCGCTGATTTATGGAACCTGTTTAAAGAATACTTGGACAAGAAACACATTGAAATGGCGGCTGAACGTTATGTAGACTTGCTTGCAGATATTGGCATGACTGAAGTCCAGTTACAAGGATTGTTTGGAAACAGTAAAACACTAGATGCTGCAATTCAATACTATTTAGAAATGGATCAAGAAGATGCTGCGGATGATTATAACGACGAATGGGATGATTAATGGGATGGTATAGTCGAGTTTCACGAGACATATCTGAAATACCAGCAGCAATACAACACTTTGAGAACGAGTTGGTAACAGCTCGTTCTGAAGTAAAGTTAAAAGGTAGCATAGAAAAAGCCGCTGCTGAAATGCCGGGCATTGTTGAATACCGATTTAATCAACTACAAGAAGTTGAAGCAATACTTGAATTCCTTAATATTGAACTACGCAAACTGCGTAGTTCTTTTTTTAGGAAATACCTCGAAAACTACCAACGAGCATTGTCTAGTCGTGATGTTGAAAAGTATGTAGACGGCGAAACAGATGTATGCGATTATGAAAAAATCATTAACGAGTTTGCGTTAATAAGAAATAAATGGCTAGGTGTTCTAAAGGCACTTGATCAAAAGCAATGGCAGATAACTAATATTGTAAAGCTAAGAGTCGTAGGAATGGAAGATGCAACAATCTAAAAAATATGCGTTTATCAATAGTCAAGATCAACGATATTTTGATACTATTGGAAAGTATATGTTAAAAAGTTTTTTAACGTATGCACCTGCGCACTTTGATCTATATTTTTATAATGAAGGTATTAACGACTTAGAAGGTATTGAAAAATACAAAAACTTTCATAATATAAATTGGAATGAAACATGCGGCGCCGATTGGCAAAAGTTTGCTAACAACTGTCCCAGTGACACTAGTGCTCAAAAGTTTGGTAAAAAGGGCTGGGCTAGTATACACGGCTGGCGCAACATCAAAGCAGATTATCTTGTTTGGTTAGATGCCGATTTATTGTTTTATAAAAACTTTAACGAAGATATTATCAACACAACTATTAATGAAAATAAACTTATTGGATTATTTGATCATGCTTATACTAGTAGTGCAAAACACGGCGAAGGCGGATTTAGTGCCGAAACAGGATACGTTGTATTAAATTGTAATCATCCTAACTATAATGACTTTGTCGATGAATATCAAAGATTATACGAACTCAAAACAAAGCCAGACGAAATTGTATCGTGGTGGGACAATCAAATTTGTATGCTGGCCGCTTCTAAGTTTATGCCAGCTGTATTTGATTTAAGTACTTTGCGTTTCAAAAATAAAACTCAAACTCCTATGAATCATAGTCCATTAGCAGAATATTTTGGACATCAAAAAGGCAAAAGTAAAAAGCATTTAGACGAAAAATATTTTAAGGAAAAAACTGGCCTATGACTACAACTATAATTACAACCTTTAGTGATAAAAACTATACTGACTATGCTAACTACTTCATGGCAAGTTTAGAAAAATATTTAGATAAAAATGTAAATGTATTAGTTTATACAGATAGCCCGCTATTTGATAATCAAGAAAACTGGACTAATGTAATATTAGGAGACGAATGTCCAAACTTAGTTGAGTTTAAAAATCGTAACGGGCACAAGCCTGTTGCAACTGGTACAAAGGGATTTATGTTTGATGCCGTAAGATTTAGTCATAAAAGTTATTGTATTGTCGATGCTAGTCGAAAAGTTAAATCAGATAGAATGATTTGGCTTGATGCCGATACTGAAATACTAGCGCCTATTAGCGAAGCGTATCTTCGTAGTCATTTAGATAATGATAAGTTTGTAAGTTATTTAGGACGTGATGATAGATATACAGAAACCGGATGGCTTAGTTTTAATCTTTCTCATCCATCAAGTACTGAGTTTTTTAATCTTTGGGAATGGTATTATAATACAGATGAAATATATAAACTAAACGCACAACTTGATTGTCATGTGTTTGATGCAGCTAGAGAACGACTAGAAGCTGAAAATAAAATACAAGGGCAAAGTATTAGTCCTCCAAACGTAGGCAAGGCACATTTTGATTTACGTTTTAAAAATTATATGTGTCATTATAAAGGCGAGCGCAAAGAAAAAAGAGACGTTTACTTTGCTAAAGCAATGTCAAAGAAAAAGAAAAAATGAAGATAGTATTAACAGGACATAACGGATTTATAGGTAGTCATTATTTAAAACACGCAAACAGCGACCCTGAAGTAGAAGTTATTAAAACATTTGACAGACGATCAGGCGATGATCTATGTAATAGTTTAATATCTCAAACTAGTCCAGAATGCGATGTTGTTGTACACATGGCAGCAACAAACGGAACAAAACTATTTTATGAAATACCAACAGAGGTAGCGTTTAACAATACGCTGCCTACCTTCAATTTAGTAGATAGATATAAAGATACAAATACAAAGTTTGTTTTTACTAGTACGTGTGAAATATTTAATGGAGCAATAGATGAAGGTTATTACCCTGTGCCAACTGATGAGCAAGTACCAGTTATGTTTAAAGACATTACGAATCCAAGATGGAGTTATAGCATTCCAAAAGCTCTCGGTGAAAACTTAGTTGCCAACTGCGGCCTACCGTGGCTTGTTATACGTTACTTTAATATTTACGGCCCACAGCAACATGATCATTTTATTAGTGAGTTTGTTGAACGTGTGCAAGCAGGCGAATACTATATCAAAGGCAACGACACAAGAAGTTTTTGTTATATAGACGATGCAATAGAAATGACACACCATCTTATTAAACATCGCAGCAATCACATTGTAAATGTTGGTAGACAAGAAGAAGTTAGTATAAGTACAGTAGCAAAAACTATTATGGACATATTAGGTGTAGATCCTAATAAACTAGAAATTATGGATGGTCCTAAAGGTAGTGCTAAACGTAGATGTCCAGATACAACACTAGTACAGGCACTAACAGGATTTACAGATTACACACCGTTAAAAGTTGGGTTAAGAAAAACAGTAGAGAGTTTAATATGAAGTTAGGGATTATTGGGTTAGGTGCTGTAGGCACAGCAAACAAAGAAGGATTTGAATATCTAGGACATAATGTTGTAGCACACGACATTAGACTGAATACACAAATACAACTTGTATTAGACACAGAAGTTTCTTTTGTTTGTGTACCAACTCCTCAAGCTGCTGATGGAAGTTGTGATACTAGTATTATTGAAAGTGTTATTGGCGAACTTGATACAGTTGGCTATAAAGGCATTATTGCAATACGCAGTACTGTTGTTCCTGGATTTACACAGCGTATGATCGACACATTTAAAAATCTTACAATATGTTTTGTTCCAGAGTTTTTACGCGAACGTTGTGCAGCAGATGATTTTATAAACAATCATAAGTTATTAGCAATCGGAACTCACGATATTTGGGTCTATCGTAAACTTGTAAAAGCACACGGAAACCTGCCTGAGAATACCGAACATCTAACTCCTAACGAAGCAGAAGTTTTAAAATATTATAATAATGTGTATGCTGCCCTAAGAGTTACATTTGCTAATGTAATGTATGAAATATGTGATAAACTAGATTGTGATTACACAACTATTAAAAATGCGTACATCAAAACAGGCAAAGCAGTTGATATGTACTTAGACGTTAATCCAAGTTTACGTGGCTACGGTGGCATGTGTTTACCAAAGGATACACAGGCTATTGCTAGTTTGATAAGCGAACTAGAACTAGATTTAGAGCTAATCAAAAGCATACACAATGACAATAGTAAGTTTAAGCGTACAGTGTTTAACGGAATGAGAGAATAAAAATGTCACAATGGAAACTACCGTACGAAAAACAAATTACTAGCCAACACGGTGAAGATGGCATTATTGAAATAATGCTTGATGCTATCATTGGCCCTAGAGATAAAACATTTTTAGAAATTGGTTGGGGCGATGGCGGCACAAACATGACGTGGCACCTTATGACACAACAAGAGTGGGGCGGCATTGGAGTAGATGGCAAGGAACCTAAAAAAGGTTATGATATTTTTCCTAGCAATTTCAAGCACTTACAAGAGTTTGTTTACCCACACACTTGTACAAAATATCTAAGCATGATTCCGTTAGATTGCGATTTCTATAGTTTAGACATTGATAGCTTTGATTACGAAATTGCTAAAAATCAGTTACAAGCCGGCTTCCGTCCTAAGACAGTATGTGTAGAAATTAATAAGTTTTTTGGTGCTAACCATCACGGAAGTTTTCCATACATGGAACGTGTAAAAGGCAAAGTGTATCACAAGTTAAGATACAGTGGAGTTAGTATACAGAAGTGGCGTAAACTTTGGGAACATTATGGGTATGCTTATTTTGGTTACGACAGCAGTTGTACTAATGTGTTTTTCTATCGTAAAGATGTTTGTAAAGATTTAAGCAACATAGAACTACTTCCGTTAACAGACTTTCCATATCAAGACGACAGCGAAATGCGTCATACAGTATCAATGCTACCAAACTGGGACGCAAGAAAAGACGAAATATTTTCAGAAGATATGAATCTTTAAAAGTGAATATATAAGTATTATTATGAAAGTAGTATTAGTAACAGGCGGATTTGATCCGTTACACAGCGGCCATATTGCATACTTTAAAGCAGCAAGGAAACTAGGCAATCATCTAGTTGTTGGTTTAAACTCAGACGATTGGCTTACACGTAAAAAAGGCAAACCGTTTATGCCATTTGAAGAACGTGCAGCAATCATTAACGAGCTATCATGCGTAGATGAAGTTATTGGATTTAACGATAACGACAACAGTGCAAGTGCAGCTATTGGACAAGTATTATCAACTAAAAGCAGTGCTTGGAAACTAGTGTTTGCAAATGGCGGCGATAGAATAAAAACTAATAGTCCTGAGTACAACATATACCATGATCACAGCGATGTTGAGTTTGCATTTGCAGTAGGCGGCGATGATAAAAAGAATAGTAGTAGTTGGATACTCAAAGACTGGGCACAGCCAACTACAGAACGCAACTGGGGCACATATACTGTATTAGATAATAACACAGGTTGGCAAGTTAAAGAACTTGCATTTAACACTAGCTGTGCATTAAGCGACCAAAGACATTTTTATAGAAGTGAACATTGGCATGTTGTGCAAGGCGAGATCAAAATGGAACTTGAATTTCAAAATCAATATACAACATCTAAAGTTTATAAAGCTGGAGATAGTATTGATATTCCTGTTAAGACTTGGCACAAAGCAACTAATGTTGGCACAGAAACTGCAAAGGTGATTGAAGTTTGGCTAGGCAACGTATTAACGGAGAACGACATTGAACGAAGAGATTAAGCCATTTAAGATTTACATCGGGTATGATGCAAGAGAACACGCAGCATACGAAGTTGCCAAGCACAGCATTGAAGCAACTTCAAGTATTCCTGTTGATATTGTACCTCTTAAGTTAAGAAGTTTACGTAAGTCTGGTGTCTATACACGAGCTAATGATACTCTATCAAGTACAGAATTTACATTTACAAGATTTTTAATTCCGCATCTTAATGATTACCAAGATTGGGCATTGTTTATTGATTGTGATTTTGTAGCATTACATGATGTAGCTGACTTAGTAGCAGAAATAAAAGATCAATATGCTGTTATGTGTGCGCACCATGACTATACTCCTACAGAAGAAACTAAAATGGATGGGCAAGCACAGCATCAATATCCACGAAAAAACTGGTCAAGTATGATGTTGATTAACTGCGGTCACCCGAGCAATAAAGTAATTACTCCAGATGTAGTTAACAACGAAACTAAAACCGGAGCATACTTCCATAGATTTAGTTGGCTACTAGACGAAGAAGTCGGAGAGGTAAGCCATGAATGGAACTGGCTAGTAGGTTGGTATAAAGAACCTAAAGACGGTACTCCTAAGTTTTTACATTATACTGAAGGCGGCCCATGGTTTAAAGAATACCGCAACTGCGAGTATAACTATGAATGGTATGAAGTAAGGAACGCATCCTTACAAAATATTCTTGAAAAAAAGAATAGTAGGATAGAAAAACTTGAAAGTAGAGTTCCAACTATAGATGAAGTTTTACTAACAGATCAAAAAAAAAATCTAATAAAAACATTATTTAAAAGCATAACAGATCCTAATGAATATTATTATAAAGATATTCAAAAAGAATTTAGCGAAATGGTAAAAAACGAAATGGGAAATAAAGTAGCAGCAATAGACAGTATTGGCGGTGTTAACTATAAAAATAAAGGACACGAATACGACAACTTTCTTTCAAGTTTTATTTTAGGCTCTGGCGGGTATATTAGTAACTTTGATAGAGAAGCAAATACAGATATAGATATTGCGTTAGTAATCAGAGGACTAGGTGGCGGAAGTCAAAAAGCTATTAAACATTGCTGGGAAACTAGTAGAACTTTCTATGCTATTGATACTGGATATATGGGCAATCTTAAAAATAAAAAATGGCATCGTGTAACTAAAAATGAATTACAAAATACCGGGCCCTTAATCCCAAGAGACAGTAAAAGATTAGACCGTATCGGTTATGAATGGGTTCCGTTTACAACCGGCAAAAAGATTATGATATGTCCTCCTAGTAATAAAGTTATGAATCTATGGGGGCAACCTGATCCGGAAACTTGGACAGAACAAGTAATCGAAGAACTTAAACAATATACAGACCGGCCGATAGAAGTTCGAATGAAACCAACTCGTAGCGAACGTGTAAGTAATAAAAGTATCGAAGCAGCATTAGCAGAAGATGTACATTGCCTGATTACATATAATAGCATAGCAGCAACAGAAGCATTATTAAATGGCAAGCCAGCTATCGCATTAGGACCTAATGCAGCACAATCATTATGTAACACATCATTATCGGAAGTTGAAAACTTAAATATTCTAGATAAAGCTACTATGCATCGGTTTGCGTGTCATCTGAGTTATTGCCAGTTTATTGAAGATGAAATGCGAGACGGTACTGCTTGGAGCATTATTAATGAGAGTTACTAGTTATTACAAAGTAGTTCCTAAAAAGAATACTAGTAATGAAAAAACTGGTCTATTAACAAAGTTTGTCCAGGGAGCAATAGCAGCCGGCGATACAGGACAAGTTCATATTGGATTAAATGTAGTTGACAGTGATGTTGCTGTTATACAAGGCTGGCAACACGAGCGTGGCAAATCCGGCGAGCATTTACTGTTGAGACAAAATGTAATAGATACTCAAATTAATAAAAACAAATATGTTATCACTGCCGATAGTAATTTATTTTTGTATGCTAATCGCAGCAATGCACCTTATCATTATTTAAGATATAGTATCAATGGGATTTTTCCAACAACAGGGATTTATTGTGATAATAATCCAGACCCTAAACGCTGGCAACTGATACAACGCGACACCGGAATACATCTACAAGATTATAGAACAAAAGGCAAGAATATTGTACTATGTGTTCAGCGCAATGGTGGATGGAGTATGGGTCGACTAGATGTACAAGACTGGATCATTGATACTGTTAGACGTATTCGAAAGCATAGCGATAGGACTATTATTATTAGAGCACATCCGGGCGACAAAAAAGCACAACAGTATCTTACCGGACGATTTAGTAGATTAGGCAATCTTCCAAATGTAAAACTCAGTGACTTTGGTACACCATTAGAAGTTGATTTAAACAAAGCATGGGCAGTTGTAAATCATAACAGCAGTAGTATTGTAGGACCTATTATACAAGGGTATCATGCATTTTGTACAGACCCAGCAAAAAGTCAATGTGCTGAAGTTTCTCATCACAACTTTCAACACATAGAAAATCCAAAACAGTTTGATAGGCAAAAATGGTTAGAGCGTATTAGTATGTTTCACTGGAAGTTTACTGAGTTAGAGAATGGCACCTGTTGGCGTCATATGCGTACCTATTGCCAATAGCTTTCATTCCTTGTTACACGTAAATCACGAGGCTTGTTACTTTTTCCAACTTGTTTTCTATCACCTTTTAAATGATCAAAATATTTTCCTAAGTCGCTGTTAATCATCGGATGACCTTCACCGTTAACCAATGATCCACTAATGTTATGAAACGGTACTGTGTGATGTTTAGCTTGTATAACTTTACGTACTTCTTCAAATACAAAACTGTCATGCCATTCTTCCATTTTAAAAATACCATTTTCGGCATCTTCGTATACACGTTCAAACTCTTTTAAAAAATCCTGTCCAGCATCTGTTTTAAGATTGATACCGTAGAAGCCACACTCTGGCCATTTCTTTCCACGTCCAAGATAACTCATCCATGCACGTTTGGGTGTAAACCTTTGTAAGTCCATATACAACGCAGACGAATGTACATATGTATCAGCGTCTAACCAAATAAGCCAATCTGTTTCGCATCGTTGTGCAGCATCAAAGACTGCATATACCTTGTTGGCAAATCTTACAGCATTCCATTTAAACTCTTTGTGCCAATCACGTGGCCGTCTTGCTTTTATATCAGCAGGCGGTATTCCGTTTGCTTTAGGATCATTTTTCCATTTGTTTTTAAACTCAACCAGCTTTGGCAATGTTGCATGATGATCCATAATATGAATACGTGGATCGTTTGTAACAGGTACACAGTCTTCTGCATATAGATATAGTTTAATCTGTTGATCGATGTTTTTACTAAAACTGTCAACAAAGCGTTGTCCGTATAAATCTAATACAGGCTTATGGAAAGTTGATACGAAAGAAATTGTTGTCACGGGCTGATCCTTGTTAAATAGTGTACTGGAGTATTTACACATGAAGTTTAGTCTATGGACAGAATATGGCGCACTTAACAGCAAGCCAATATTTGAAGCATTTGCCACTAGTCTTACAAATGCCGGACACACTGTTGTTTACAATGACAATGCAGCTGATGTCAATGTTATTTGGAGTGTACTATGGAACGGCCGTATGTCTCAAAATAAAGCAGTGTGGCAACAAAAGAAAACAACAATAGTATTAGAAGTTGGCGGCATACAGAGAGGTACAACATGGAAGGTAGGACTAAATGGGATTAATAGAGATGCTTACTTTGGGCCCAATAATAATAACGATGATCGCCATCGTCTACTGGGCCTATCGCTAAAGCCCTGGAAAGACCCGGGCAAGTTTGTTCTTATATGCGGACAACACGATAAAAGTTTGCAGTGGCAAGATATGCCACGCATGAGTACATGGGTAATGAACACCATAGACGAAATACAAAAATATACAGATCTACCCATAATATTTCGACCGCATCCAAGATGTCCGTTGCCAGACATTGAGCGTCAATATCAAAATGTGTATCGTGACAATCCTGTAAAGATTATCGGAAGCTACGATGATTTTAATTTAAGTTTTAAAGATTGTCACGCTGTAATAAGTTGGAGTAGTAATCCAGGACCACTTGCTGTAATCAACGGTGTCCCTGTGTTTACAGGCCCAAGTAGTTTGGCATACAATGTTGCCAACACTGACTTATCAAAGATTGAATATCCAGATAAACCAAACAGAAAACAGTGGCTCAACGATTATGCACACACTGAGTTTACTATTGATGAAATAACACAAGGTATACCATTGAAGAACTTGACTCCTATGCTATAGCATGTTATATTACTTGTATGGATATAGAAGATTTACTTTACAAGTTCTTATATGATTTTAATATAGAGTCGCCTAACAGACCTATATTAGAAAGCATCTGTAAGCAAACAGAAAAAGGTGTTGCCTTAACTGATAGGCAATACGCACTAGTGGTAGAAAAAATCAAAGAGCACGAAGACGTATTTCTTGCTGAAAATATTTTATTAGATAGTATTAGTACACGACTTCCAATACGTAGTATTAATCGAGAAAAATATATTAAGATTGTCGAACGCAATGATGCCTTATGGATTAACGTTAGATTTCCATTTGCTAAAAAAGATATTGTAAAAATACAATCATTACATATTTCAACACGAGAGTACGAACACATTCGCGGCTCGCATGAACATTTTTATAAGTTGACTCCGACTAATGCTCATAAGGTAGTTACTGCACTCGAAAATCGTAACTTTAATATTGACACTGATCTTGTTAACTATGTCGACAAGGTTTCTAATATAATGAGTAATGAAAAAAACTACAACTTGTCTTTTAAAAATGTTATACAAAGAATAGACAGCCCGTGGAAAGAGTCACTTTCTGAGATGTCTGATCTTATTAAAGCAGATAGAAGTTTACAGTTTGGATATGTTGTAGACAGTGTTGATATACAAACCTTAACACAGCGTATTGCTTATAGAGCTGATATTGAAGTAACTTGTGACCCTGACACTTGGACAATGCAGGATATTGTTGACAGTATTGTAGAGCTTAAAAGATTTCCATTGGTTGTAACAATTGATGAATCTGATGCGTTTGAGCAAGTGTCACAAATACACAACGCATTTTTACCATACGTGGACAACAGTTTACAATCTGTTATGTTTAGAGTTGATAACAACGATGTTGCAAATAGTGTATTAAATCAATATATTAAAGATCATAAGTTAAACAATTGGGTTGACAACCGTACTAAAATCGTGTATATTAAAAAGAACAAACTACCAAAGCCTCTGTTAGAATCTGACTTTATTCCTATTTGCTCATTAAGCAAAACAAGTATACGTTCACATAATAATGTAAGGTCATATATAGATTTGAACTGCGACTGTATTCTTCATAACGATAAGAGTTCTAGTTTTTTTGATAGAAGGAGATATCAGCATTATGGCTAGCTGTAAACTGATAATTGAAGATGAAGTAAACATTAAGATAGAAGGTCTTGATGTTGATGTCCGTCGCAAACTTTCTAATGCACTAAAGTTTGAAGTACCGTATGCAAAGCATATGCCGCAGTACAAACTAGGACGTTGGGACGGCAAGGTTGCTTTCTTTGGTATTGGCGGCACAGGCTATGTCAATCATTTAGATGTTGTACAAGAAGTTCTTGCAAAGAATAAAGTACAGATTGTAGACATTGAAGACAGACGTACTCCTATTACTTTAAACTTTACTCCAGTAACAGAACGCTATTGGGCCGATCAAGGAGTGTGCTGGCCAGTAGGGCATCCTGTAGAGGGTACCGAAGTTATCCTTCGTGACTATCAAGTAGAAGCTATTAATAACTTTTTACAAAATCCACAGAGCTTGCAGCAGATTGCTACCGGTGCAGGCAAAACTATTACTACAGCAACGCTGTCACACATAACTGAGCCCTACGGACGTAGTCTTATTATTGTTCCAAACAAATCGCTTGTTGAACAAACAGAAGAAGACTATATCAACTGCGGGCTCGATGTAGGAGTGTACTTTGGCGACAGAAAGATGTTAGGTAAGACTCACACTATTTGTACTTGGCAGAGTTTAAATATACTCGACAAGAAGAATAAGGATGGCACGGCTGTATTAAGTCTAGCAGAGTTCCTTGAAGGTGTAAGCACTATTATTGTCGACGAAGTACACCAAGCTAAAGCAGAAGTTCTTAAGAACTTGCTTACACGCAACCTACGTAATGCACCCATTCGTTGGGGACTAACTGGCACAGTGCCAAGAGAGAAGTTTGAGTTTGAAAGTATTCATGCAAGTCTTGGACCAGTTATCGGTAGCATTAGTGCCAAGTCATTACAAGACAAAGGTGTACTATCAAAGTGTCATGTTAATGTGTGTCAGTTGATTGATACTGTAGCACACGCGGGATATCAAGAAGAATTAAAATACTTAACAACAAATACAGCAAGACTAGAATACATAGGCAAACTATTAAACACAGTAAAAGAATCAGGCAATACACTTATACTAGTAGACAGAATTAGCGCAGGACAACTACTTGCAGAACTAATACCTAACAGCACGTTTGTAAGCGGCGCTGTTAAAAACAAAGACAGGAAAGAAACTTATGACACGATTCGTGAAGGGACTAATGAAGTCATTATTGCAACCTACGGGGTGGCCGCTGTTGGACTTAATATACCGCGGATCTTTAATCTTGTTCTTCTTGAACCTGGCAAGTCTTTTGTTCGTGTTATTCAGTCTATTGGCCGCGGCGTAAGAATCGCAAAAGATAAAGACTTCGTGCAAATATGGGACTTGACATCAACATGCAAGTTTGCGAAGCGGCATCTAACAGAACGTAAAAAGTTTTACAAAGAAGCAGAGTATCCATTCACAATTGAGAAAGTAGACTGGAATACATGAATATACTTACATTAGAAAATAAAAGTTTTAACTTAAATAGTTTACCAGATGAAGTCGACGACACTATGAGATTTAGTGTACTAGACAATAGTAATCCACAAGATCCAGATTACTTTTTTGTTCCGTTAATCTTTTTAGAAAGTTTTAATAGTCCGGCAGCAGTTATTGAAATAAACGGATGTCAGATTACAATGCCACTGGACTGGTGCATTGCTGTAGGATGCAGCGAGGCCGGTAGTGACTTAGAAGTATTGCCTATTACAAGTTTAAACGAACGTGGCTTTGAAGCATTTTTGTTTAATCCGCTAACAGGATTTCAACCAAAGTTTGGAAGCATAAATATCATTAACTTTTATAATGATGTAAAGTGGTTCTTTCCTAAGATGAAAAATGGACAGCTACTGAGTGTTCCTATTACTGACGGAGAAAATCCGTTGTGTGCATACTTTGTAAAAGACATTAGTAGACAGTGTGAGATAATTGACTTTGGCAAACTCTTATAATACCTATCACAAATATATAGATCTGCCTTTTGAAATAAAAAAGCCAGATCTATTTGATACTAATCAAATAGCTGTAATGCAACAGCACTTGCCCAATCACTACGATCAAAATATGGTAGATTTCTTAGCACAGTTTGATATGAAGTTGTTGATGATTGAATGTTTTTATACTCCGCCAAACGGTGGCAAGGTACCAATACATACAGACTTTTATCATTACGAAACTGACTTTATAAAAATCAATCAAACGTGGGGCCCAGAAGACGCCGAAATAATATGGTACAAAGCAGATAAAACATTTGAGTACACAGTTAAAACTGGCATGAATACTGACGGAGAGCAAAGTGTAATATACGACGACGAAATAACTGTGCTTACAGCAGCGCCCAAGGACTGTACAGTATTGCATAGAGCTAATACAAATAAACCTAGTATTGTAAATACAGGTGTATTGCACGGCACACTTAATCCAGGAAATCAGCCACGATGGACATTATGCTTTCAACCAGTTTGGGATATTGAAACAGAACAGTATGTTAGTTGGCACGATGCAATGGATATATTTAAGGAGTATATAAAATAGACGTACATAGATATATAGATCTTCCTTTCGAAATAAAATGGCCTAGTGATGAGTTGTTTACATTTGATAAAGATAACAAAGCATTTCAAAACGTTATTTTTAACGATGATGATTGGAAAACAAATAATCAACCGTTGATTGACTTTTTAAATAATGCAGGTATAGATATTATACATGTAGAAAGTTTTTTTACACACAGAAATCATCATGGTGTTTTACACAGTGACTATTCTTGGTTATCTAATCACACAAAGTTAAACATTAGTCGAGGAGGTAAAGACAGCGGCATTGAGTGGTATACAAGTACTAATCCTATAAATGTGCCGCCAATACCTCCTAGTAAAGAACAAAAACTAAAAGACCATATACTAACAGCAAGTATGAAAACCTGCACAAAAATAGGCAGTGCAACTACGCATAAGTTAAGTCTTTGTAACGTAGGACAACTACATAGAACATACAATAATAGTAATGAAGATAGACATACACTATGTTTTGTATTAGTGTATAAAGATACCGAAACCGTATTAGATTTTAATGATGCAATAGAAATGTTAAAGGAGTATATACATAATGGGAATTAAAGCAGGAAAAGTATGGGGCGGCACAGAGCTCATCCATGCAAACGGTGTACTAGAGTTTCACCGTATTGAGTTTAACAAAGGATACAAGTGTTCGGAGCACGAACACGAGTTTAAGTGGAACGGCTTTTTTGTAGAGTCGGGTAAGATGATTGTGCGTGTATGGCAAGACGATCAAGGACTAGTTGATGAAACTATTCTAAACGCAGGCGATTTTACACAAGTTAAGCCTGGCAAGATTCATCAGTTTGAAGGTGTAGAAGATGGTGTTGCATTTGAGTTGTATTGGGCAGAGTTCAATCACAATGACATTGTAAGACGTACAAGCGGAACTTCTGTTGAATAAACTACTTCCAGGGGAAGCATTAATATATGAGCATGTTGACGGAGTTGTCTATGCTCATTACCGAGACAACCGGAATATTCCTCGTTGGATAATTGGCGGCGACCCTAATTCAGTATCTCGTGCGCAAGGAAGTTTATTTGGATACGACGAATGGCGAGACATGCAACTCACTGCTAACAAACACCCATCATTAAAGAAACAGCTTGACAGGTTGTTAGTAATGTACTATACTGTTAAGGACAGTAATGAGGATTGAATATGAGAATTATAGCAGGACCATGCCAGCACGAATCACTTGGCGAAAGTGCTGACATTGCACGAGAGTGCAAACGTGTTTGCGACAAATATAATATTGAATATTACTTCAAGGCAAGTTTTGATAAAGCAAATAGATCAAGTCTTGGCGGCAAACGAGGTGTAGGGCTTGTTAATACATTAAATGATTTTAGAGCTATCAAGAAACATCTAGATGTTAAAACATTAACCGATGTACACGACATTGATCAAATTGAAAAGATTGTTGGTGTATTTGATGATGTAGTAGATGTACTACAGATTCCTGCATTCCTTTGTAGACAGACTGATCTGATTCAAGCTGCTTGCAATACTGGTAAGATTATTAATATTAAAAAAGGCCAGTTTCTTGCACCATGGGATATGGCCGGAGTGCTAAGTAAGTGTACAGACGCTGAAGAAGTTTGGATCACAGAAAGAGGTACTAGTTTTGGCTATAATAATTTGGTTGTTGATTTTACCGGCATTGAGTATATGCTTGATACTTATAACGAGCCTGTTGTACTTGATGCCACGCACAGTGTACAGAAACCAGGCGGTAATGGAACTAGCAGTGGTGGGAATAGGGCTTATGTGCCTGGCTTATGTCGGGCCGCTGCTGCTTTGGGCGTTAATAACTTTTTCCTAGAAGTACATCCAAACCCGGATGCAGCTCCCAGCGACGGTCCTAACATGCTGCGCTTAGAAGACTTTGAAGATACTGTAAAACAGATTTATCATATTTCAAAAATGTCTAGTGATTGGAGATGGCTATGACAACAGCAATACTAATACCAGCTAGATACAACAGCAGCCGCTTTCCTGGCAAGATGATGGAAAAGCTAAACGGTGTACCACTTGTAGAACATGTTTACAATATTTGTGCTGCTACAGGATTAGATACATATGTACTAACAGACCATCAAGACATATACAACTACATGGGCGCTAAACGGTGTCTTATGACACAGGATGCAGAAAACGGAACTGAACGTTGTATGCAAGTCATTGACGAAGTGTTGCAGTACGATCGTTATATTAACGTGCAAGGCGACATGCCAGACATTACAGAAGATATTATTCGTGCAGTTGAAGCAGAACTACGGCGCAGTGATGTATCAACTGCGTATACACCGATGGATTTTAACTTGCGTTCTGATCCAAATAGTGTTAAAATGATACACAGCAGAGGCAGAGCACATTGGTTCTTAAGAGCAAGTCTTACATATGGCGACCATCACTTGGGCATATATGGATACAACAGAGAAGCAAAGGCAATGTATAATGCTAGTACTAAGTTTATTGAAGAAGACATTGAAAAACTAGAGCAACTGCGTTGGATACAAAATGGAATGCGTATTGGCGCAGTTGAAGTTGAGTTTGACGGAATAGAAATAAACACTCCAGAGGACTTGGAAAAATGGCAAATAAAGAACTAGATCTTTTTAAAGTATTGATTCCTGCAATCGATAACAATATGAAAGAGTTGTATGATGCTGCAACTGATGTAGGCAAGAATGATATCAAAGGCGACATTTGGAATCTCAATAGATACATTAGTAGTGTTAAAGGTTCGTTTGAAAAACAAGCACTTGCTGTTTTTAAAGTAAACGAATATTACAATAAAAACTGGAACGTGCTAGGCGGAACAAATCATATTAAACTGCAATGGCAGTTATTGTGTGTTGCTGGAAACACTGGCAAGCAAGAGTTCCATCCCTGGATTAAACTTGAAAGAAAAAAAGATACAAGCAACAAGGCAATAAAAATATTAAGCGAAATTTATCCAACAATGAAATGGGAAGAGGTCGAAATACTTGCTAGAATATCTACCAAAAAAGAAATTAAACAACTTGCATCTGATCACGGATACGAAAAAGTTGACATCTAAGTTTGTATGCGAATACTGCAAAAAAGGGTACACTAAAGAAAAAACTCTTATGGTGCATATGTGCGAGAAAAAACGCAGAGCATTACAACAAAATGAAAAACGTGTACAACTTGGCTTTTATGCATTTCAAAGATTTTACAAACTAAGCGCAGGACACAAGACTGAAAAAACATACGACGACTTCTGTGCAAGTAGTTTTTATAATGCATTTGTTAAGTTTGGCAGTTTTGTAAATAATGTACGTCCGTTGTATCCAGACAAGTATGTTGACTATGTTGTTACAAGTAATGTCAAACTTGATCATTGGTGCAGAGAAGAAATGTATGAAACTTATGCAATTGAACTTATTCGAAAAGAAGGAGTTGAGACTGCACTAGAACGTTCAATAAATACCATGGTTAAATGGGCGGAAGAACATAACAGTGTGTACAATCATTATTTCTTGTATGCTAGTACAAACAGAATTACTTGGGATATTAAAGACGGCAAGATTTCACCTTGGATGGTATTAAACTGTAAAAACGGCAAGGCATGTTTAATGAAGTTTAATGACGAACAGCTGAATATGTTAACTAGTATCTTAGAACCTAAACATTGGGCAATGCGTTTTAACCGTAGTAAAAGAGATGTTGAACTAGTAAAACAAATAGTAAGGGAAGCAAACATATGAAAATATTAATATGCGGATTACCTGGAAGTGGTAAAACTACATTAGCAACTCCATTTGCTGAGTTAGTAGGCGGAGTACATGTTAATGCAGACGCAGTACGTACAAAGTACAACGATTGGGACTTTAGTGCATCTGCCCGCGCCCGGCAAGCAACACGTATGAGCTTGTTGGCAGACGGTGTAGTTATGGCAGGTAAGATTGCTGTGTGTGATTTTGTTTGTCCTACACCAGCAACTAGAAAAGAGTTCGGCGCTGACTTTACTGTATGGATGGACACTATTAAGGAAGGTCGATTTAAAGATACTAACACAATATTTGAGCAGTTAACCAGCTGTGATTATCATGTTGCCGAATGGTTTGATAATACACACGACATTCTTGCACAAGTTGTTAACCGTTATATTGCTGTGAAGTCCGGTAAGAAACCCAACGGTAGTATTGGAAGTGTTTAACTGGAAGTTACCTACCGTACAAATGCTCGGCCGATGGCAACCATGGCATGATGGACACACTGCTCTATTTGTAAAATCATTAGAACTAACAGGGCAAGTTATAATCATGTGTCGCGATGTACAAGGACAAGATGCAGGCCCTGGGCAAGCCGACAATCCGTTTGATTATTTTGATGTAAGGAATAATATTATAGCAGGACTTGCAGAACACGGATATACTTGCCACATAGAATACGAAATAGCAAAAGTTCCTAACATAGTCGACATTAGTTATGGTCGTGGTGTGGGATATAGTTTTACAGAACACAATTTAGGAAAAGACGTACACGACATTAGTGCAACTAAAATTCGTGCAAAAATGAGAGAAGAAGGTAAACTTGAATAGAACATTACTAAACGGAACAACTGTACCGTCATTGGATATACCAATAGAACTAGTTGTTAAAACAAAATGCCCAGGCAAGTATAAACTGGTTGACATGGAGACTGGATTAGAGTATATTGGTGTTATACCAGATTCTAATGACGGATACTTTTGGAAGAGAACTGATGCCTGATATTGACATTGACTTTGCAGATAGAGATATTATATTATCTCAACTCAAACATCGTGTGGCAAAGTTAAACACAGGTAAGAAGCACAACACTGGAGTCTACGCAACGGAGATTCCACACAACCCTATTGACAACTTGGCCACAGTTGAACATAAGGCAGCAGACGAACGTGGCTACTTTAAACTAGATTTTTTAAACGTCAGCATTTATAAAGATGTTAGAGACGAAACACATTTAACTGAACTTATGGAAAAGGAACCACTATGGCAACTATTGGAGCACAAGGACTTCAGCGAGCAAGTCTTTCATCTGAACGGGCACAGCGCACTATTAACACAATTGAAACCTACCTCGGTAGAACAGTTGGCGGCAACACTAGCGATCATTCGTCCAGCGAAACGGTATCTATCGAACAGCAATTGGAATTTGATTTTTCAAGAAGTGTGGACAAAGCCTGAAGAAGGGTATTACTTTAAGAAAGCACACGCTATCTCTTATGCAATGGCATGTGTAGTACACATAAATTTATTGTGTGACAAGATTAACGAACTGGGCGGCGCATAACCTGAACACTCTTACGTTTAACTCGTTTGAGTGTTAAGTTGTTTAGATTTACACATGGTCCAACAATAACTTTAACGTCTTTGCTGTTCATAGTCATTAGGCTATAACTAACAGTGTGTATTTCTCTGCGTAAGAAAATATTAATAGGAATCATTCTATTTGATTCCCACCACCATATTTCTCCAAGGTCTATTAATAACTGCTTATGGTCAGTTGTTTTAAGTTTGGTATACACATACATTGTTGTAACGGTCACGTCTTGATTAACAATGATTCCAACGTATTCGTTGCCACCGTATGCCACAACACTAAGGAATGGAAATTTTTCTTCTATATCTTTTAATAACATGCCATAAATACTTATATATAAAGGTCCTACCAATGCAGCAAACTTATAGATATTTAGCAAACAACCGAGTCGCTATCCTTGCCAATCTGGACGGATTCATTACGGAGTATAGACCAGTGTATCAAAAACAACTAAATGTATATCGAGGCATCGACAACTTACTGCACTTTGAAGTTAAGAACCATGATCAGAAACCAGTTAGTCTTGCAGGCTACACACCTAAGTTTATGATGTTTGACGAGAACAACAACTTGGTTGTTGAACATAATGGAACAGTAACAGACGATGTTATTTCACGCACTACAAGCGGCGTAGAGACGGCTGCTGACGCCACTTTAACATTTACTAGTACAAGCGGCATAGCAGTAGGACAGACGGTTACAGGGCTTAATATAAAGCGTAACACACTGGTTAGTAGTATAAATGGCAATGTAGTTACATTAAACAAAAGCTCAACAGAAGCCGTAACAGCAGGTACAAGTATTACGTTTCAAACACGCAGTCAAACAGGTGTGTTTACAGTAAACATAACCGAAAACGATTTATTAAACCTGAAACAACAATATGCAAAATATGCAATCTATCTTGTGGACAGCACAGGTGCTAAGACATTAACATACAGCGAAGCACACTTTGAAGCAAAAGGTACTATATACATCGACGGCATGTCATTTCCGGGACCATTGGACACTTACAGCATAACAGGATTCACTGCCGATCAAAGCGAACCGGATCATTGGAGTACAGAAAGTTTAGATGCGCAACCAGGCCTCAATGGCAATATAGCATTGCACACAGCAGTATTTTATACAGATGAGTTTGTAGGAGATATTGTAGTACAAGGTACACTTGAAAATCAAGTTGGCCTAGCAACATCATGGGCAGACATTGCAACAGTAACGCTAGACGGAACTGAAACAGAACCTACACCTGTAAACTTTAATGGAGTGTTTAGTCACTTACGCTTCTATACAGAAACAAATCCAACAGACAAAATTTCAAAAATATTAGTAAGGAACTAAAATATGGCAACGTTAGTTATAACTACGTTTTCCGAGGACGGTTATCATTTGTATGGTAAACGATTAATTAAAACTTGGTGTCGCTACTGGCCAACTGAAGGCTATACTTTAAGAATATATGCAGAGCACGATTTGCAAGTTGACGACCCTAGAGTCGAAGTAATTAACTTAAACGATGTAAGCCCTAAGCTACTTGCGTTCAAAGATTATTGTAATACCCAACTAACTGAATTAGAAGATATTAAAAAGAATAGAAAACAAAGAAACAAACTATTAAAAACAGTAAAGTGGTGTCATAAAGTTTATTGTATAGATCATGCATTGCAAACTGAAGTTGATCATCTAATATACTTAGACGGTGATACATACACAATTAATCAAGTTGACCCAGGGGCGCTAGAAGAACTAGTAACCGACAACTTGTTTAGTGTACACTTTGAAAAATTACAAGGCATGGCACATTACGAAACAGGCTTGATTATATTCAACAACCATCATGCACAAATGCCAGACCTAAAAAATCATATTACTAGCGCATACGATAGCGGAGAAATATTTGAATTTAAGAAAAGCTGGGACGGCTTTTGGTTTGCAATATTACACAAGCGTAGAGAATACGAAGTTATTGATCTATCATACGGACGCTTTAGAGGTGTGTTTGCTAATCCAACAGTTAGACCTTTATTGGTACACGAAGCAGGCAGTGCCAAGTATGACGGCCAAGACTTTAATACATTCTCTGGTAGAAAAATAGTCCACCAAAACTAGTTGACAAAACACGTACTGATGTTATAATAGTAGTATGAGTATTGTATCTGACACAATCACAGCACACCTGCCTGGCAAGCGCAAGACTACACCTAGTGGCTGGACCAGCTTTAATGCACCCTGTTGTCATCACAACGGTGACGCAGCAGACAAGCGTGGACGCGGCGGGCTTATCTCAGAAGGTGACACTGTAAGCTATCACTGTTTTAACTGTGGATACAAGGCTAGTTGGCAACCAGGGCGACCGGTGTCACAGAAGCTACGTAAGCTGCTACAGTGGCTCGGATGCAGTGACGATAGCATAACTAGGCTGACCTTTGATGTAATGCGTATAAACGAAGGTGTGCAAGTAGCAGAGCGTAAGATAGAAATACCCACGTTTGAAACTGTTCCATTGCCACCCGATGCAGTTAAGATCACAGACATACCAGACTACAATGAAAACAATACAGGGTTTAAATTCTTCCTTGCTGTACTTGAGTACATGGTAGCACGTAATCTAAACTTAGACGACACAGATTACTATTGGAGCCCTAGTCTAGCATATCGTGATAGACTTATTATTCCGTTTTATTATGAGAAGCGTATTGTAGGATGGACTGCTAGAACTATTACAGCAGATAAGAAGCCTAAGTATCTTACAGAAACACAGCCTGGCTTTGTATACGGATTAGACGAACAGGGTTATAACAAACTGTTTGCAATATTGTGCGAAGGACAAGTAGATGCTATCCACATAGACGGATGTGCGCTGGGCGGAAGCGAAATCAATGATGCCCAGGCATTGTTGCTTAATAGATTAAATAAAGATGTTATTGTTGTTCCTGATAGAGATCATGCAGGCAGTAAACTTGTCGAACGTGCTATCGAACTAGGGTGGAGTGTTAGCTTGCCTGAGTGGAGCAAAGATATCAACGACATTGGCGATGCAGTTGCCAAATACGGAAGACTATATACATTGTATAGTATTGCTAGTGCTGCCGAGAGCAGCCCATTAAAAATTAGATTGAGAGCAAAGAAATGGTTTACTTAAAAAATATCTGGGCATTTATTATTTGGCCTTACACACGTATCAAAGAAGAAATACGTTTTAGAAAAAGATTAAAAGAACTTCGCAAAAGAGATCCGTTTATTTACAAATGATAACATGGGGTATTAGTGCTAACAGTCACGATGCTGCATTAGCAGTGTTCAACAACAACGAACTAGAGTTTGCAAGTCACACCGAACGGTTCAGCGGCATTAAGAATGATGCACACTTAAACACAGGGATAACTAACTATGCAAGGCAATATGGAGAACCTGATGAAGTTATTTGGTATGAAAGACCCGGTCTCAAAACTCTTAGACAGTTTCGAGCAGGACAAGGACTTCGGATGGGCGAAAATAATATTAATCGCTATCTTCGATCTTACGGGATATCTGCTCCTGTTCGTTTTGTTTCTCATCACCTTGCCCATGCTGCTGCCGGTTTTTATACTAGTCCTTTTAGAGAAGCCACTGTTGTTTGTATTGACAGTATTGGAGAGTTTCAAGCTCTTACCATCTGGAACGGAGACAACAACAGACTCAAAAAAATCTACTCGCAAAGCTACCCACATTCCTTGGGACTATGGTACTCGGCGCTAACACAACGTATAGGCCTTAAGCCACAAGAGGATGAATACATTCTTATGGGTATGGCAGCATATGGTGATCCGTTGAGATTATTTTATGACGTACTAAATGACTTCTTCCATCCTATTGACAGTGACGAAGGCATACGTGGCATAATACATACATTATTATACGACAGGCCTACTATACGGTTGCGTCATAACTTGCATAGAGGGTGTACATGGTGGAGACCAGACCTTACTAGTGAACAAGACATGTTTGATATTGCAGCAGCTACTCAAGCAGTTTATCAGTACTTGCTCAAGTATATAAGCAACTGGGCTAGATGGAAATCGCCATCAGGTAACCTAGTGCTAATGGGCGGCTGTGCGCTAAACTGTAGCGCCAACGGCTGCATCAAGAGTGATTGGAACAACATGTACATCATGCCCAATCCGGGCGATGCAGGCAGTGCTGTAGGCGCTGTACTAGCACACAAGAAGTTACACATGCCTATGACGCATGTTAACTTGGGTTACGATATTAAAGGAGACTATCCAGTTGAACAACTTACCAATGAACTTCTTAGCACGGGCATTGCGGGTGTTGCAAACGGCCGCGCCGAGTTTGGTCCTAGGGCTTTTGGCAATCGCAGCTTGCTTGCTGATCCTCGTGGCACAGACATCAAACGCAGAGTCAATGACATCAAACAACGACAGCAGTTTAGACCATTTGCCCCCGTGGTGCTCGAAGAACATGCTGCAAGTATTTTTGACGGATACTACAACAACTTTATGCAGTTTACCTCCGTCTGCAAGCATCCAGACTTGTATCCTGCTATTACCCACGTGGACGGAACCAGCAGAGTACAAACAGTACCCAATGACGGAAGCGGAATACGAAAGTTGCTAGAGCGTTGGTATGAAGCTACAGGATGCCCTATGCTGCTTAATACTAGTCTCAACATCAAAGGCAAACCAATGGTAAATGACTTGACAGACGCACAAGAGTTTGCTACACTGTATAAGATAAAGGTATATTCATGATAACTGAAGAAATTGTAAGAGAAGCACTCAAAGAAGTATACGACCCTGAGGTAAGCCTTAGTGTACAAGAACTTGGATTGATCTATGAAGTGCATTGCGAAGGCACACACGTACACGTTAAACACACACTAACAAGTATGATGTGTCCATTTGCAGAAGAGATATGCGAAGGCATTGAAGAATGTGTTGGCGGGCTAGACGGTGTTGAAACAGTGAATAGAGAACTGGTATTTGATCCACCGTTTAGTATGGAAATGGTTCCAGAAGAAACAAGAATGATAATGGGCTGGTATTAATGACAACTAGACAAAACACAGACTACGGTTATGATATACAGAAAGTATATCTAGAAATGTTTATGACAGATGCCGAGAGCTTTGTGCGTTGTCAAGGTGTGTTTGAACCTGAGGCTTTTGATAGACGATTGGTCGAACCTGCAAAGTTTGTTAAGAGCTACGTAGATGAACACAGTGCATTGCCCACATTTGATATGGTTAATGCAGCAACACAAAGTGATCTAAAACATCCAGGCGACCTAATGGAGAATCACTATGACTGGTTACTGAAAGACTTTGAAACATTTAGTAAGCACAAGGCACTAGAGGCAGCTATTCTTAAAAGCGCAGACTTGCTGGAGAAGGGTGAGTATGGTGCATGTGAGGATCTAGTTAAAGCAGCAGTACAGATTGGACTAACCAAAGACTTGGGCACAGACTACTTCTTTGATCCACGAGCAAGACTGGAAGCTATCAAAGACAAGAACGGACAGATCAGTACAGGCTGGCCCACACTGGATAAGAAACTGTTTGGTGGATTCAACAGAGGCGAGCTCAACATCTTTGCAGGCGGATCAGGTTCGGGCAAGAGTTTGTTCTTAGCTAACATGGGTGTGAACTGGTGCTTGCAAGGACTCAACGTGATGTATCTAACATTCGAGCTTAGTGAGAACTTGGTTAGTATGCGACTTGACAGTATGGTATCAGACATCCCCAGCAGAGATATTTTTAAGAACATTGATGATGTACAACTCAAAGTCAAGATGATTGGCAAGAAGTCGGGGGCGTTCCAAGTCAAGTATATGCCATCGGGCAAAACTGCAAACGATGTACGTGCATATTTAAAAGAGTATGAGATTAAAACAGGCAAGAAGATTGACGTACTACTAATCGACTACTTGGATCTTATGCATCCAATCGGACAAAAGATTAGTGCAGAGAACTTGTTTGTCAAAGACAAGTATGTGAGTGAAGAACTACGCAACCTAGCAATGGAACTGAATACTATCTTTGTAACAGCATCGCAGTTGAACAGAAGTGCTGTTGAAGAAATTGAATTTGACCACAGTATGATCTCCGGTGGTATCTCAAAGATTAACACAGCAGACAACTTGATTGGTATCTTTACAAGTAGAGCAATGCGTGAAAGAGGACGCTATCAGATTCAGCTGATGAAGACACGTAGTAGTAGTGGTGTTGGTATGAAAGTTGATTTAGATTTTAATGTAGACAGCTTGCGTATTACAGACTTGGGTGAAGACGATCAAGATCAAGCAAGTGGCAATAGTTCAAACGCTGGCAGCAATGTGCTGGATCAAATCAAACGCAACAATCAAAGTACAGCTGATCGTGAACAGCCCAACGAGGGCAAACCAGCAGGTAAGATTAAAGCAGACGCTGACAGTACAGCACTCAGAGCATTCTTAGGTGGGTTGGGCAGTGAATGATGTTGTAATATGCGGAGATAGTTTTGCTGACCCAAAATGGCCCGATCCAGATAGACTCGACAAACTTCAAAACATTAGTACCCTAGATTACACTTGGCCTAATCTACTTGCCGCAGAACACAATGTAACAAACTTTGCAGTACAAGGAACAGGACCGGATTATAGCTTAACAAGTTTGCGGCACTGGATGTCTAATCGCTCAAGCCAACAGATCAGCAACACCGACTTGATCTTTATATGCAGTGCCCCAGAACGATTGGATCTCCGCTGCTATTCAAAGCCTAGCGAACAAGTACACATATACGATCATGCTGCTGGAATCATCCGTCATAAAAGTATACAGTTTGCAAAATGGGCAATAGAATGGTACTTCACACTAGACTGGGCAGACAATCGACAGTTGATGTATTACTCAACAATGTGCGCAGTTGCACCTATGTTTAAAAGTGTACTGTATTGGCCTATAAGCCGAAGCTCGTATTCGAGATGGACATCACATGTTCCAACTAATCTAATCGTGCCTACAGAACTTCTAATACCGTTGAGCACACGTGACAATCCAAAAAACCCACCTGGCGCGGATATACGCCCTAATCACTTTCAAAAACACAATCATAAAATATTACACGAACAAATAAACAGCTGGATAATACACAGCACAGCTATAGACACCAGCAAC
>Ga0209192_10000830_pt1 | contig 27318 bp, 19 predicted proteins | sample ArcticOcean_MG_C_11_FD_187433 | JGI IMG/M metagenome (GOLD analysis project Ga0209192, IMG submission 187433) | Marine microbial communities from western Arctic Ocean - ArcticOcean_MG_CB2_154 (SPAdes) (version 2) | ecosystem: Environmental > Aquatic > Marine > Oceanic | place: Arctic Ocean... | reverse complement strand
CCAGATTTAACAGGAGAAGAAGGTCTTGAAGCTTTGCATGCTGCGTCTAAGGCATATGGAAGAGGGCAAGGTTTGTGGCCAACAATGAAGGTAGAAGGTAGAATTGCTGCCATGGAGAAGTTTGTGGTGCAAATGAAAACAAAAAGAGATGCCATTGTAAAACTACTGATGTGGGAAATTGGGAAAACCTTGCCAGATTCAGAAAAGGAGTTTGACAGAACAGTAGAATATATTTACGACACGATTGAAGATTATAAACAAATGGACAGAGATTCTGCAAAGTTTCAAAAAAACAGTGGAGTCCATGCGCATATTAGAAGAGGTCCTTTAGGCGTTGTGCTTTGTTTAGGTCCTTATAACTATCCTTTAAATGAAACGTTTGCGCTGTTAATCCCTGCTTTAATTATGGGGAATACTGCTGTGTTTAAGCCGGCGAAACATGGTGTTTTATTATTATCGCCATTATTAGAGGCATTTCAAACCAGCTTCCCTGCAGGGGTTGTAAATATTATATATGGTAGAGGAAGGACTTTGGCTACGCCAATTATGAAAACAGGTTTGGTTGATGTACTAGCCTTGATTGGAAATAGTACTTCTGCAAATGCAATTCAAGCCAATCATCCACAGAAAAACAGATTGCGCTTGGTACTAGGTTTAGAAGCGAAGAATCCAGGAATTGTTTTACCAGATGCAGATTTAGATTTGGCAATTAATGAATGTATTTCAGGTGCAACTTCATTTAATGGACAGCGATGTACTGCTTTAAAAATACTATATGTTCATGAAGACATCGTTGTTGAATTTAATAAACGATTTGCAGAAAAAGTAGACGGTTTGAAATTTGGAAATCCTTGGGAAAACGACGCGAAATTAACACCTTTACCAGAACCAGGAAAACCAGCATATATTCAGGAATTAATTGATGATGCCGTTTTAAAAGGGGCGAAAGTAATCAATAAAAGAGGTGGGGAAACTACCGAAAATTATATTTTTCCAGCAGTTTTATATCCGGTTTCTAAAGACTCTAGAGTCTTTGAAGAGGAGCAATTTGGTCCAGTAATACCGGTTGTTTCGTTTAAAAATATTCAAGAACCTTTAGATGATATGGCTGCTTCAAATTACGGGCAGCAGGTAAGTGTATTCGGGAGTGAGGTGAAAACTTTAGCGCCATTAATTGATACGTTAGTGAATTTAGTGTGTAGAGTAAATTTAAATAGTGCGGCACAGCGCGGACCAGATGTATATCCGTTTACAGGAAGAAAAGATTCTGCCGTTGCAACGTTAAGTGTACATGATGCTTTGCGTTCTTTTTCAATAAGAACTTTTTTAGCGGCAAAAGATACTGAGTATAACAACGCAATCTTGCAAGAATTATTAGATAAGAAGACTTCTAACTTTATCAGTACAGATTATATTTTGTAACAAATTAGATGTGTTAAAAAAAGCAAACCCAACAGTATGGTAACCCTACTTTTGGGTTTTTTTATGGTTTCATTGCTAGGAAAAAAGGACCCTAGTCTGCGCATGAAGTGAAGCTAAAAACGAATATCTTACTGCGCTTAAAACAAAGTTTTTTTAGGCAACTTATTTTTAGTATATTTATTTATTATTTTTAATTTCAACATATGAATTTTTTAAGAAAAACTACTTTCGTAGTATGTGTATTAACTGCGAGTCAATTGTTTACTCAAATTTTAACCGTTTCAAACGATGCTTCAATTTCTGTTGAAAACACAGCCTCCATAAATTTAGGTGGTTTAACCTTAGCTCCCAGTAACACGTTTGTCATTAGTGGTGCCAAGGCTGTTTCAATAACAAACACACCTGTGGGTGTAGGGTCTGAGGACAATACGAGTATTAGCTCCCAGTAACACGTTTGTCATTAGTGGCGCCAAGGCTGTTTCAATAACAAACACACCTGTAGGTGTAGGGTCTGAGGACAATATGAGTATTAACAGAGTGTACGACGCTACAACAGCTTTGAGCGGTTTTACTGGCACCATTACTTTTGCCTATGAAGAGTCCGAACTCAACGACATTGCTGAATCTGATTTAACACTAGAAACTCAAAGTGTTGACGGCGTTTGGTCCAGTCATCCAGCAAATGTGGACGCAACAAATAATACGCTAAGTTATGTTTTTTCGGATGCTATAGAATTTATGCGAATTACAGCCAGCTCTGCTGATGCAAGCCTTACTGTAGAGGAAATGGCGGCAAATGATTTTGTAAAAGTATACCCAAATCCAACGACAGACAAACTGATTATCGTATCAAAAAGTTTTCAGAAATCTATACTTTATAATGTCAATGGACAAAAAGTATTGGAATCTAACCGCAACGAATTGACGGTGTCTGAGCTTCCAATAGGAGTTTATTTTTTACACACCACCAATACCCAAAACCAGTTAATAACTTTTAAAGTTATTAAGAAATAATAATATTAACTCCATTTTAAATAAAAAAAATCATTCAGTTGAGGTTTTTTTGCATAGGTATTACCAGGCATGTAAGAAGTTATCTCATAAGTGTTAGAGATATAAACAGATTGCCACGTCTTAAAAACGCTTCTCAATGAGGACATGTGTAAATAACTTTTAGGGTTTTAGCTGTAAAAAGGGAATAAGCCCGCGATGATGTACTAAACTTTAACCGTAAACATTGGTTTTAGTGCTTTTTTTGAGAGGTTTTTGGCAACACTTCCTACAAATAAATGTGATATTCCACTTCTTCCATGTGTGCTTAAAGCAATTAGGTCGACTTTTCTCTCTCTAGAAAAGTTTAAAATACCCTTCTCTACAGAGTTGTCATTATAAATATTTATAGAGAATTTAGGCAGATCATATTTTTCTATGAAATTCTTTATTTTTTGTTTTGAATCAGCTGTGTTTTCAAATTGTGAGGGTGTATTTATTTGTAAGAGATGAACTTTACTTTGAAATGCGTTTGCAAAGTTTAAAAATTTACCAAAAGCTTCTTGATTTTCTTTTTTAAAATTTGAGGCAAAGACCAAATTCTTTAATTTAAATTTTTTAGGATTTGTTTTTAAAATTATAACTGGTATTTTAGAGCTGCGTACTACCTTTTCTGTGTTAGATCCAATAATAATATCATCAAAGGTTGAGTGTCCTTTGGAGCCCATAATGATTAAATCTGCATCAATTTTCTGTGCATATTTTTTAATACCCTCAAACGGATTGCTTATTTTGATGAAATATTCCACAGTAATCTCTTCAGAAAAAAAAATCTTTTTAAATGCTACTATTTTATCCTTTGTTTTTCTCAGGTATAACATGCTTTCTGGAATGCTAAATCGACTACTTGCCCCAACATCTATAATCCCAGAAGGAAGCTCAATAAAATGTATTAAATACACTGTAGCATTTGTTTTTTCTGCAATTTTAGCAGCCATTTTTGCAGCATATTCAGACGGTTTAGAAAAGTCAACAGGGACTAGAATCTTTTTCATAAGTCAGTGTTTTAAGATTAAAATTTGTATCTGATGAAGTTACAAAAAAATAATGAATTCTAGAGGTTTGGTAAATCGTAAACAATTCGTATATTTGCAGCGAATTTGTAGTGAATGAAGAAGGAAGGGGACTCAAAAGTCCCCTCTTTTTATACTTCATTTTAAGGTTTAGTATGAATCAAACAGCAGTAAAAGACTTAGTTGACGAAGCATTGGCGCTTAATGAATCGTTGTATTTAATAGAATTATCAATATCTGTAAACGATAAAATTAAAGTTGTTGTAGATGGAGATAATGGGGTGCCGCTAAGTGAATGTATCCGGATAAGTAGAAATATAGATGCCAATTTAGACAGGGAATCAGAAGATTTTTCTTTAGAAGTTACAACGCCAGACATTGCACACCCCTTAAAAGTAAAACGGCAATATATTAAGAATTTGAGTCGAATTTTGAAAGTAAAAACCGCATCAGAAGAGTTTGAAGGAACCTTATCTGTTGCAGACGAGGAGAAAATAGTTCTACAATGGAAGGCGAGAGAGCCAAAAGAAATAGGTAAAGGAAAGGTCACTGTTCAAAAAACAGTAACCATAGCACATACAGATATTATAGAAGCAAGAGTGAAAATCGTATTTTAAGAAAAAACGTAATGGAGAATATAGCATTAATTGATTCGTTTTCAGAATTCAAAGATAACAAGAGCATAGACAGAGTAACATTAATGTCTATTTTAGAAGAAGTATTTAGAGCTACCTTAAAACGAAAGTTTGGGTCAGATGATAATTTTGATATTATCATCAATCCAGATAAAGGAGATTTAGAGATTTGGAGAAATAGAGTGGTGGTTGCCGATGGTTTTTCAGAGGATGATAATGAAGAGATTGAACTGGCAGAAGCCCGTTTGATTGAACCAGATTTTGAAATTGGAGAGGATGTTTCTGAAGAAGTTAAGTTAGTTGATTTAGGGAGAAGAGCTATTTTAGCATTGCGTCAAAATTTAATTTCAAAAATATACGAGCACGATAGCACAAATATTTTTAAGCATTTTAAAGAATTAGAAGGCGAATTATACAGTGCAGAAGTGCATCATATTCGGCACAATGCAATTATTTTATTGGATGATGATGGTAATGAAATTGTTTTGCCAAAAAGCGAACAAATTCGTTCGGATTTCTTTAGAAAAGGAGACTCAGTGAGAGGGGTTATTAAAACAGTAGAATTAAGAGGTAACAAACCTGCTATTATTTTATCAAGAACGGCTCCAGCATTTTTAAATAAGCTTTTTGAGCAAGAAATTCCAGAGGTGTTCGATGGTTTAATCACGGTAGAAAGAGTTGCAAGAATCCCTGGAGAGAAAGCGAAAGTTGCAGTAGACTCTTATGATGATAGAATAGATCCTGTAGGTGCCTGTGTGGGTGTGAAAGGGTCAAGAATTCATGGAATTGTTCGTGAGTTAGGTAACGAGAACATTGATGTTATTAATTATACTAAAAATGAACAATTATTCATTTCAAGAGCGTTGAGTCCTGCAAAAGTAACTTCAATGGAAATTGAAATGTATGAGGAAGAAAGAAATGGTAAAAAAGGACGTGTGAGTGTTCTTTTAAGACCAGAAGAGGTTTCTAAAGCAATTGGTAGGGGCGGTGTTAATATTCGTTTAGCAAGTGAATTAACGGGTTATGAAATAGACGTTAAGAGAGAAGGTCTTGAAGAAGAAGACGTAGAATTAACAGAGTTTGGTGATGAAATTGAAGCTTGGGTTATTAAGGAGTTTAAAAATATCGGTTTAGACACTGCAAGAAGTGTCTTGGAAGCTAGTGTAGAAGAATTGGTGAAAAGAACCGACTTAGAAGAAGAAACTATTTTAGATGTTCAAAGAATTTTGAAAGAAGAGTTTGAGCAATAGTTTTGAGTAAAGAGTAAGCGTAAAAGAGTGTTTTTTTTACAAAATTAAAGGTTAAAAAATAATATATGTCTGAAGGCAAAACAACGAGGCTTAACAAGGTTTTAAGAGATTTAAATATTTCTCTAGATAGAGCAGTAGAATATTTAGCAGACAAGGGTCACGAAATTGAATCGAGACCTACTACTAAAATTTCTAGTGAAGTCTATCAAGTCCTGCTGGATGGTTTCCAAACAGATGCTAGCAAAAAGGCCGCTTCTAAAGAAGTTGGTGTAGAAAAGCGAAAGGAAAAAGACGCAATTCGCGCAGAGCTAGACGCTAAGCAAGAGGAAAAGAGGTTAGAAGATGCTAAGAAAGAGGAAGTTCTTAAGGCAAAGGCCAAAAAACTAGAGGTAAAGACGGTAGGTAAAATTGATATCGACAATCTTGGAAAACCAGCTCCTAAAAAAGAGATTGAGGTAAAGCCTAAAACTTCAGAAGTGCAGTCCTCTATTGTTTCAGAAGCTTCAAAGGAAGAACCTGTTGCTAAAGAGGTTGAGGAACCGAAAGAGGTGAAGGCTGTAAAACCAGTTTCAGGAGTAGAAAAAGAGGCTTCGAAGATCGAAAAGAAAGTTGAAGTCAAAAATGATACTACGAAAATAGAAGAGAAAGCTGAAGAGGTTACTGCAGAAAATGCAGAGTCAATCAAAACGCAATATAAAAAATTAGATGGGCCAAACTTTACGGGAGCGAAAATTGATTTAAAACAATTTGAGAAACCTAAAAAGAAGCAGCCAGAGGTTAAAAAAGAAGCAGCTGCAGACCCACGTAAAAAACGGAAACGTATTGTTACTAAAATTGGTGCTCCAGGAAGTAGAAGTGCCGCGAGAGGTGCAGTACCAAGTAGAGCAGGAAATGGAAGAGGACCCTATAATAAAGCTGCAAGAGGAAATGTAAGACCTGCGGCAAATGTTAAGAAAGAAGAACCGACAGAAGCAGATATCCAGAAGCAAGTAAGAGAGACTTTAGAAAAACTTCAAGGAAAATCTTCCAAAGGAAAAGGTGCAAAATATAGAAGAAATAAACGGGATGCCCGTAGAGAACACTCAGATGCTGAGCTAGAAGCAGAGGCATTAGGGAGTAGAATTTTAAAAGTAACAGAGTTTGTTACTGTGAGTGAGGTTGCAACGATGATGGAGGTTCCTGTTACAAATATTATTTCTGCTTGTATGTCGCTAGGTATGATGGTAACAATGAATCAGCGTTTAGATGCGGAAACATTAGTTATTGTTGCAGAGGAATTCAACCACAAAGTAGAGTTTGTAGGAGCAGAGGTAGAAGAGTCTATAGAAGAAGTAATAGACAAGCCAGAAGATTTGTTAACGCGTGCACCAATTATTACGGTAATGGGTCACGTAGATCATGGAAAAACTTCTTTGTTAGATTATATTAGAAAAGCAAATGTTATAGAGGGCGAGAGCGGAGGAATTACGCAACATATTGGGGCATATTCTGTGCGAGTTGGAGAGCAAAAAATAGCGTTCTTAGATACACCTGGTCACGAAGCGTTTACCGCAATGCGTGCTCGTGGTGCTCAAGTAACAGATTTAGTAATTATTGTAGTGGCAGCAGATGATGATGTAATGCCGCAAACAAAGGAGGCAATTTCCCATGCACAAGCAGCAGGAGTTCCTATTATTTTTGCTATCAATAAGATCGATAAACCAAATGCAAACCCAGACAATGTGAAAACGCAACTGTCTTCAATGAATTTATTAATTGAAGAATGGGGTGGGAACATTCAGTCGCAAGATATTTCAGCAAAAACAGGAGAAGGTATTCCTGAGTTGTTAGAAAAGGTATTGTTAGAGGCAGAAGTTTTAGAATTAAAATCGAATCCAAATAAAAATGCTATTGGTGCCGTAGTAGAGGCATTGTTAGATAAAGGTAGAGGGTATGTTTCTACTATTTTGGTGCAGGCAGGAACTTTAAAAATTGGAGATTATCTGCTAGCAGGTAAGCACAGTGGTAAAGTAAGAGCAATGTTTGATGATCAAGGAACTAATTTAAAAGTTGCAGGTCCTTCAACACCAGTGTCTATTTTAGGTTTAGATGGTGCGCCACAAGCTGGAGATAAGTTTGTTGTTTTTGATGACGAAAGAGAAGCAAAGCAGATCGCTTCAAAAAGATCTCAATTGCAACGTGAGCAATCCGTAAGAACTCAGAAAACTTTAACCTTAGATGAAATTGGACGTAGAATCGCATTGGGTGATTTTAAAGAGTTAAATATTATCTTAAAAGGAGATGTAGATGGTTCTGTAGAAGCGTTAACAGATTCTTTCCAGAAATTATCAACAGAAGAAATTCAAGTAAATATATTACATAAAGGGGTAGGAGCTATTACAGAAAGTGATGTGTTATTAGCAACTGCTTCGGATGCAATTATTGTAGGATTTAATGTGAGACCGCAAGGAGGTGCAAGGATGATTGCAGATAGAGAAGAGGTAGATATTAGAACGTATTCTATTATTTATGATGCAATCAATGATCTGAAAGATGCCATGGAAGGAATGTTATCTCCTGTAATGAAAGAAGAGATTACCGGTAATGTTGAGATTAGAGAGGTTTACAAAATTTCTAAAGTCGGAAACATTGCAGGTTGTATGGTAATGTCTGGTAAGATCTTTAGAGATTCCCAAATCAGAATTATTAGAGACGGTATTGTTGTTCACGATGGAACGCTTACCGCTTTAAAACGATTTAAAGATGATGTAAGAGAAGTTGCTAAGGGATATGATTGTGGAGTTCAGGTTAAAAATTACAATGATATTGTAGAAGGAGATTTAATAGAAGCTTACAAAGAAGTAGCTGTGAAGAAAAAGTTGAAATAAATAGCTTCTTATATAAAGTAAAAGCCGGAATTCATTTGAATTCCGGCTTTTACTTTATGAGTTTTTATAAGAAATTTACAACAAACTATTAGCAATCATAAACGTACGATTACGATTCAAAAATGAACTAGAGGTAATTTATTTTCCAATCGGAACTACAATAGTTGCAGCGAATTTTTCTCGGAAGATTAAGTTCACCCTGTCGGCTTCCAGTTTCGTTTTATAATGACCAACTTGTACTTTCCATTCTGGATTATTATAAACTAATGTTGTAGGTACTTTCGGAAATAAAACACTGAATTGAGTGTCTATTTTTTTTGCAGTTATTTCATTTCCATAATAGATTTGGATACAGTAGCCATACCCTTTTGAGATATTGTAACTTCTTTTCTTTTCTAATAAATTAAAAATCTCTTTTTTATTATTTTCAGCGTCCTGCGCCCTTGCTATCGGGGCACTGGCGAATGCAATTAATATAAATATTTTAAAAAATAATTTATTTTTCATAAGCTAAAATCTTCCTGTAAAAATAAGAACTTGTAAAAGAATAAAGTATATTTTTTGGTTATTTAGAATGGTTATAAATTGATATTTAAGATTCTATTAGCTTTTCAAAATTTAGCAATATGTATTACTTTTGTGCAACTGTTCAGGAGCTGTTTTTCTTGAAGGAATTTATACACAATAGTAAAATTATAGTTTGTAAATATGAAAAGTGTAGCATTGCAGAATAAACGAACTTCGGTACTTTTAAAAAGTCTTACATTACTTTTGTTTTTTGCGTTTAGTATGTCTTCTTTTTCTCAAGAGATGGATGCAGCTCGTCAAAAAGAAGGGCGTAAATTATTTAGATCTTTATGTGCCTCTTGCCATAAGTTAGATAAAAAATTAGTAGGCCCTGCTTTAGGGGGAGTTGAAGAGCGCAGAGAAAACTCTTGGTTAAAATCTTGGATTAAAAATAATGCAAAATTTCAAAAAGTAAATGCGGAAGCTGCGGAGGCGGCATTGTATAGCACATCCGCTATGAATGCTTTTCCACAGTTAACGGATACCAACATAGATGATATCTTGTATTATACAACGGTTGGTGAAATTAAAAAAGTACCTGCAGCTGGTGAAACAACCATTGGTGGAAACGTAGTTGTAGACGGCGGAGCTCCTTCATGGGTGATTTACTTTTTGGCGGCAGCAATTATCGTTGCGTTTCTTATGATTGCTAGCTTGTTGAAACAAGTGAATGAATTAAAAGGTAAAAAAAGGCCAGAGGTACAATCGAATCTTAAAAGAGATTTACAAGAGCTTTGGGCAGGTGTAAAGAAAAATACATTTTTAAAAGCATTATCAGTAGTGTTTTTGATTTTGATAGGGATCTATCTCTTTTTCGGAAGCTTGTTAAGTATCGGTATAGATCAGGGATATCAACCAATTCAGCCCATTGCATTTTCACATAAGATACATTCAGGAGAAAATAAAATAGATTGTCAATACTGTCATTCATCAGCAAAACATAGCAAACATTCGGGAATACCTTCCGTTAATGTGTGTATGAACTGTCACAAAGCAATTGCAGAAGTAGCAGAGGGAACGGAGATAGAATGGAATGGAGAAATTTACGGAAAGGAACGCTTGGACAAGGAAATTGCAAAAGTATATGATGCTGCAGGTTGGGATCCAGAAGAGTTAGTATATACAGGAGTAGAGAAGCCAATCAAATGGGTCCGCATTCACAATTTACCTGATTTAGTGTATTATAACCATGCGCAACACGTTACTGTTGGAGGCGTAGCATGTCAGAAATGTCACGGTCCTGTCGAAGAAATGGATGAAATGTACCAATACTCTCCGCTGACAATGGGTTGGTGTATCAACTGTCACAGAGAGACAAATGTAGATTTAAAAGGAAATGACTATTACGCAAAAATACATAAAGAATTAGCAACTAAATATGGGGTAGAGAAGGTTACTATCGCACAGTTGGGTGGTTTAGAATGTGGTAAATGTCATTATTAAGAAAGTAAAAGATTCAAAATTAAAAGGCATAGAACGTTGTTATTTTCAGCCTCTTACATCTTTCAATCATTAAATAAAAAAGTATAAATGGCTTCAAACAAAAAATACTGGAAAAGTGTTGAAGAACTTAAAGGAAGTTCTGTTGTTGAAACGCTTACTAAAAATGAATTTGTATCGGATATTCCTACAGAGGATTTTTTAGGAGATAAAGAAACATTGGAGAGCTCTTCTACCACACGTAGAGATTTCTTAAAGTATGTTGGCTTTACAACTGCAGCAGCTTCACTAGCAGCCTGCGAAGGGCCGGTTGTGAAATCGATTCCTTATGTGGTAAAACCGAATGATATTATGCCGGGAGTAGCTGACTGGTATGCTACCTCTATTGCAGATGGTTTTGACTTTGCGAATGTTTTAATCAAAACACGTGAAGGCAGGCCCATTCAAATAATGCCAAATAAAGAAGCGAATGGGACCACTAGTGCGAGAGTGCAAGCAGCCGTTCTTTCTTTATATGATGAGCAATTGCGTTTAAAAGAACCTACTAAAAATGGTGAAGCGATTTCTTGGTCAGATGCAGACAAAGAGATTGTACAAAAATTAAATAGCTTTAAAGAATCAAATACACAAGTTGTTTTACTAACAGGAACAATGGCAAGTCCATCAACAGATAAAATTGTTGGTGATTTTATAATTACTTACCCAAACGTAAAACACGTTATTTATGACGCTGTTTCTGAAGATGCTGCAGCAGATGCTTTTGAAGCAGTCTATGGGAAAAGAGCATTGCCTAATTACAAATTAGAAAATGCCGAAACGATTCTCTCTTTTGGAGCAGATTTTTTAGGGGATTTTCACGGAGGTTTTGAGAAAGCATATGTAGCGGGTAGGAAACCAGAAACTGGAAAGATGTCTTACCATGTTCAGGTAGAAAGTAACATGTCTCTTACAGGAGCAAACGCAGATAAAAGAGTGGTTGCAAAACCTTCGGATGTTGTTTTTGCTTTGTTGAATTTGTATAATGAAATATCAGGAAATTCGGTTGCTTCAAATAAGACGCCGATTGATGCTGAAATTAAGAAGTTATCGAAAGCGCTTAAAAAAGCAGGTTCGAAAGGGGTTGTCATCACAGGGCTGAATGATAAAAATGCTCAGTTAATTTCATTAGAAATCAATAAGATTTTAGGGAGTGAAATTTTAGATACAAACAACTCTTTGAACATACGTCAAGGAAGTTTTGAGAAAGTTCAAAAGGTAGTTTCGGATATGAAGGCTGGAAAAGTAGGAGGTGTACTGACCTTAAATATTGATCCTTCTTATACCTTGCCAAATGCTTCCGAATTTACAGAGGCCTTATCTGAAGTAGCTTTAAAAGTAGCCTTGTCTGTCGAAAACAATCAAACTGTGAATGCAATGGAATATGCATTGCCAATGGCTCACTTTTTAGAATCTTGGGGAGATACTCAATTTACCGAAGGTAGTTTTGGCTTGGTGCAACCAACGATACAACCGCTGTTCAAGACACGTCAAGTGCAAGATGTTTTACTAAAGTGGTCTGGCAGTACTGTAGAATATTACGATTATTTGAAGTCTTTTTGGACAGCAAACGTTCTAGAGGGTTCTTCTTGGAACAAAGCTTTGCACAATGGTTTTTATAACAAAAGCATCAGCGTGTCTGGCGAAGTAAAGAATATAAATAGTTCTATTTCATCGGTTGCAAGTTTATTAAAGAAAAGCACTACAAGTTCAGCAATGGAGTTGAATCTGTATACGAAGACTGGTTTAGGAGACGGGAAGCAGGCCAACAATCCTTGGTTGCAAGAATTTCCAGATCCAATTACGAGAACTTCTTGGGATAACTATTTAACCATGTCTATGGCAGATGCCAGAGAATTAGGTTTTTCAAATCCTGTAAAAGACAATGGAGCAATTAACGGGGATTACGCGAAAGTATCTATTAATGGTGCATCTGTAGTCGTTCCTGTGATGATTCAACCAGGGCAGGCAAAAGGATCTGTAGGTTTATCATTAGGTTTCGGAAAAACGTTTGGTTTAAAAAATGAAATGAAAGTGGGTGTAAATGCCTATCCTTTATATACAGGTGGTCAGAACATCCAATACAATGTTACCATAGATAAAGTATCAGGAACGCATAAGTTTGCTTGTACACAAGTACAAAAAACAATTGCAGGGCGTCACGATATTCTAAAGGTAGCTTCCTTAAAAGAGTACAATACGGTTGCTCCGAAAGACCACCATAATGGTTGGAACAAGCCGGCGTATGTTTCTTATGATCACAAAGAGGTAGAGGCGAAGACCATCGATTTATGGGATGAGCACAATAGAGATATGGGGCACCACTTCAATTTATCTATTGATTTAACATCCTGTACAGGTTGTGGTGCATGTATTGTTGCCTGTCATGCAGAAAATAACGTACCTGTTGTAGGGAAAGATGAAGTAAGAGTTGGTAGAGATATGCACTGGTTGCGTATTGATCGATACTATTCTTCGGAAGTAGAAACAAGAGAAGATGCAAAGGAGTTAGGATTAAGTACTGCAGCTACCTATAAAGCATTAGAGACAGAAGCAGAGAATCCTGAAGTTACTTTTCAACCAATGATGTGTCAGCACTGTAATCACGCTCCATGTGAGACTGTTTGTCCGGTTGCTGCAACAACGCATGGTCGTCAAGGTCAGAATCAAATGACGTATAACAGGTGCGTGGGTACAAGATATTGTGCAAATAACTGTCCGTATAGAGTTCGTAGATTTAACTGGTTTAAGTATGCGAATAACAATGAGTTTGATTTTAACATGAACAATGAATACGGTAAAATGGTATTAAATCCAGATGTTGTAGTTCGTGCAAGAGGTGTTATGGAAAAATGTTCGATGTGTATCCAAATGACACAAGCTACTATTTTAACAGCAAAAAAAGAAGGAAGACCTGTAAATACAGGTGAGTTTGAAACTGCTTGTTCTTCTGCGTGTACTACAGGGGCTATGGCTTTTGGAGATGTGAACAATAAAGAAGACGAAGTAACTGCACTAGCGGAAGATAAACGAGCATATCATGTGTTAGACTACCTTCAAACAAAGCCAAATGTAGTATATCAAGTAAAAGTTGTAAATACAAACGAAGCGTAATTTAAATTTAAGATATAAAAACATGTCTCATTACGAAGCATCCATTAGAGAACCTTTAGTATTAGGTGATAAAAGTTATCATGATATTACTGAAGATATTGCAAAACCCATAGAAGGTGCTGCAAATAAGAATTGGTACATTGCATTTTATATTTCTTTAGCAGCGATGCTTTGGGGATTTGGGTGTATATTTTATACCGTAGGAACGGGTATTGGCGTGTGGGGATTGAACAAGAACATCGGATGGGCTTGGGACATTACTAACTTTGTATGGTGGGTAGGTATTGGTCACGCAGGTACATTGATATCCGCAGTACTTTTACTATTTCGTCAAAAATGGAGAATGGCAATTAACCGTTCTGCAGAAGCAATGACAATTTTTGCTGTTTTTCAAGCAGGATTATTTCCAATTATCCACATGGGACGGCCATGGAATGCTTATTGGGTGTTGCCACTTCCAAATCAATTTGGATCATTGTGGGTGAATTTCAACTCTCCTTTACTATGGGATGTTTTTGCAATTTCAACGTATTTATCAGTATCATTAGTTTTCTGGTGGACCGGTTTATTACCTGATTTTGCAATGATTAGAGACAGAGCAGTAAAGCCTTTTCAAAAGAAAATATATGCGTTACTATCTTTTGGTTGGTCGGGTAGAGCAAAAGATTGGCAACGTTTTGAAGAAGTATCTTTAGTACTTGCAGGTTTAGCAACACCATTAGTACTTTCTGTGCATACAATTGTATCTATGGATTTTGCGACTTCTATCAACCCAGGATGGCACTCTACAATATTTCCTCCTTACTTTGTGGCAGGAGCAATTTTCTCAGGATTTGCAATGGTACAAACTTTGCTAGGAATTATGAGAAAGGTTACAAACCTTGAAGATTACATTACCCGGATGCATATTGAGTATATGAACATGGTAATTATTCTTACAGGTGGTATTGTAGCTGTAGCGTATGCAACAGAATTTTTTATTGCTTGGTATACAGGTTCACCATATGAAAACTATACGTATTTATCCGTGGGTGCTGCAACAGGACCTTATTGGTGGGCATTTTGGTCACTGATTACCTTTAACATTGTGATTCCACAATTACTTTGGATTAAAAAATTTAGAAGAAGCTTTATAATCACTTTTATCATTTCCATTGCCATTAACATTGGAATGTGGTTCGAGCGTTTTGATATTATTGCAATTGTGTTAAGTAAAGGACATTTACCATCTACATGGTGGCGTTTTGAACCCACGTTTGTAGATGTAGGGATCTTTATTGGTACCATCGGTTTCTTCTTTGTGTTGTTCCTATTATATGCAAGAACTTTTCCTGTCATCGCGCAAGCTGAGGTAAAAACAATATTAAAATCTTCAGGAGAATTTTACAAGAAGAGAAGAGAACAAGGAATCCCTACGAAGCCAGAAATTATCGTAACTGATATTTCGGCAATCACCGGTCGTTCTGATAACAATTTAAACGGATAATTATGGAAACATCAAAAGTTATTCACGCATTTTATACGGATGATGAAGTGTTGTTAGATGCTGTAAAAGCTGTAAAAGCAAAGCATCATCATATTGAAGAGGTGTTTTGTCCTTTTCCCGTCCATGGTCTAGACAAGGCAATGGGTTTAGCACCAACTAGAATTGCTATTACAGCATTCTTTTATGGAGTAACAGGTTTGGCATTCGCTATCTGGATGACAAATTATATTATGATTGAAGATTGGCCGATGGACATCGGTGGTAAACCAAGTTTTTCATGGATAGAAAACATGCCAGCCTTCGTACCCATTATGTTTGAGTTGACAGTGTTTTTTGCAGCCCATTTAATGGTGATTACTTTTTATATGAGAAGTAGAATCTGGCCATTTAAAGATGCTGAAAACCCAGATCCAAGGACTACAGATGACCATTTTTTAATGGAAATTCCAGTTCATAATAATGAGGAAGCCTTGACTTCTTTGTTAGCAAAAACTGGGGCCGTAGAAATTAATATCGTAGATAAGCACTAATATATAGATAATGAAGAATTTTAAATTAATTATCGGGTTAGTAGTTTTTACAAGCATGATTTCTTGTAACGACAATAAAACAAGACAAGCACAGTACATGCCAGACATGTATGAATCTATTCCTTATAAAGCGGACGGAGCAAAGGGCTTGGGTGGAAATCCAGTAAATAGTAAACCAGTTTTAAAAACGTTGACTAGGGGTGGAACACCTGCATATGATATTGCAGATACTGCTGAGGGCTATGCGGAGGCAAAAATGAGTTTAAAATCACCTCTGGCTAAGAATGAAAAAAATCTTGACAATGGTAAGAAAATGTACAGCATCTATTGTATTTCTTGTCATGGTAAAAAAGGAGATGGAAATGGATATTTGTCGACCTCAGAAAAGTTTCTAGGGATTCCAAACTACAAAGATAGAGATATTACAGAAGGTAGTGTATACCATATATTAATGCATGGAATTAATTTAATGGGTTCTCATTCCTCACAGTTGACATACAAGGAACGGTGGCAAATTATTCAATACGTAGAAGTATTAAGAGCAGATTTGTTAAAATAAAGCACAATAAGAAAGAATACGAAAGATATGTATCAATTCTCAGGTAAATTAAAAACATTTTCATTAGCACTAATCATTATTGGTCTAGTAGGAACTATCTTCAGTTTTTATAATGGTTCTCAAAAGACCATAGAAGATGCAAAGCATGTAATAACAGCCTCGCACGCCACAGGTCACGGAGCTGGGCATGAAGATGCAATGCTTCATTCGGAAGAAAAGTCAAAAATTGAGCATTCTAAGAATACAAATGAACATGGCGATGAAACGGCGCATGCTGAGGAAATTACTTCTGACAGTCATGCCCCAAAAGTAGCGGAGGACGGAGCATTAGATGCGCACAGTGCTGCTGATGTTCAAGAGCACGAAGCACATGTGCTACACCAATTGCAGAACAGACCGTGGTCCGCATTTTATGTAGCTTTATTTTTCTCATTAGGAATCACATTATTGGTTTTAGCCTTTTATGCAATACAACGGGTTGCGCAGGTTGGTTGGTCTATTGTTATTTTACGAGTAATGGAGGCCATCACAGCAAATTTGTTACCGGTATCAATCATTATGATTGTAGTACTTGTGGCTTCTGTGTTACACATGAATCATCTATTTCCATGGATGGCAGAAGGAACAGTAGATCCCACAAGTGATAATTACGACGCTATTGTAGATGGAAAATCTTGGTGGATGAATTCTACGGGTTTTATATTGCGAAGTGTTTTTTACTTAATTGCTTGGAATGCATACCGATTCTTTATTAGAAAAGGATCTATTAAAGAAGACACGGCTGATGATGGAAATAAGACCTACAAGAAAAATTTTAATGGATCTGTAATTTTCTTATTTATTTTTATGATTACAGAATCTATGATGTCTTGGGATTGGATCATGGGTTTAGACCCACACTGGTTTTCAACATTGTTTGGATGGTATGTATTGGCTACTTTGTTAGTAAGTGCATTAACGGTGATCGCATTTTTTACGATTTATCTGCGTTCACAAGGTGCGATACCTGGAATAAATGACAGCCATATTCATGATTTAGCGAAGTTTATGTTTGGTTTTTCGGTATTCTGGACCTATTTATGGTTTTCACAGTTCATGCTAATTTGGTATGCAGATATTCCTGAAGAAACTACCTATTTCGTCGCAAGATTTACAGAATATAAGTTGCCGTTTTTAGGAATGGTGGTGATGAACTTTGTTTTTCCAATATTACTTTTATTGAATAGTGATTATAAAAGTAAGCCTTGGTTTGTAGTAATCGGAGGAGTGGTAATATTAGCAGGACATTACATAGATGTTTTTATCATGGTAATGCCCTCAACGGTAGGTGCACAGTGGTTCTTTGGAATTCCAGAGATAAGCGCTTTATGTTTCTTCATTGGGTTACTAATTTATACAACGTTAAATGCGTTTTCAAAAGCGAATCCTATTCCAAAAGGAAATCCTTTCTTAGAAGAAAGTGAACATTTCCATTATTATAATATTGAACATACAGGAGAAGGATCAGCGAATCATTAATAAATAGTTGAATTAAAATTAAGAAAAGATAAATATGCTAGCTCTATTTTATATTTTTATAGGTGTTGCAATCGGTGTAAGTTTTTGGCAAATTACTAGAATCATGGATTTTAGAGGTTCTATCGCCAACGATAAGGATAACGATGCTCAAGGTAAATATGCCATTGGTTTTATGGCTTTCTTATATGCAATGATGATTTATTGCTTAATATTCATGAACGTGATTATGTTGCCTGAGTCGGCATCCATAGAGGGTGAACATGACGATAATTTATTTAATATTACCTTCTGGTTAATTGGTATTGTGCAGTTTGGAATGCAGTTTCTAATTTTTTACTTTACTTTTAAATACAGAGGTAACAAGAATAATAAAGCGAAGTTTTATGCTGACAGTCACAAATTAGAGTTTATTTGGACAGTAACTCCATCAATCGTTTTGGTTGGTTTGGTAAGTTATGGTTTGTGGCAATGGAACAGCGTGATGGATTTATCAGATTTGGAGGACCCTATTGTAATTGAAGTATATTCGCAGCAGTTTAACTGGAAAGCACGATATGCAGGAGCAGACAATACTTTAGGCTTTGGAAACGTAAACTTTATAGACATTGATAAGCTCAATACGATGGGTGTTGACATGTCTGATGTAAATGCTGCAGATGATAAACAGGTAACCGAGTTGTACTTGCCAAAAGGAAGAAAAATACATTTTAAATTTCGTTCTCAGGATGTATTGCATTCTGCATACATGCCGCATTTTAGAGCACAAATGAATTGTGTTCCAGGAATGGTCACACAATTTGGGTTTACACCAAAGTTTACTACGGAGGAGATGAGAAATCAGTCGGAGGTAATTGAGAAATCAATAGGAATTAACAAGATAAGAAGAGCGAAGGGAGAGGATCCTTATATTTTCAATTATTTATTGTTATGTAACAAGATTTGTGGGGCTTCTCACTACAACATGCAATTTAAAATTACTGTGGTAGAACAAGATGAGTATGACGAGTGGATAGCAGAACAACCTACATTAGCAGAAGTTATCAAATAATTTATTTAAAAAAACTACAAATACATAAGATATTATGTCAGAGCACCATCATAAAGAAACATTTGTAACGAAATACTTATTCAATCAAGACCATAAAATGGTCTCTAAGCAATTCTTAATAACAGGAATGTTTATGGGGATTATTGCCGTTTTGATGTCCATGTTATTTCGCCTACAACTTGCATGGCCAGAAACTTCATTTTCGTTAGTAGAAGCTTTTTTAGGTTCCCACCAGACGGATGGAATTATGGATCCAGATATTTATTTAGCATTGGTTACCATACACGGAACTATAATGATTTTCTTTGTACTTACAGCGGGTTTAAGCGGTACCTTTTCTAACTTATTAATTCCTTTGCAAATTGGTGCAAGAGACATGGCCTCTGGGTTTTTAAACATGATTTCTTATTGGTTGTTCTTTTTATCAAGTGTCGTTATGATCATTTCATTGTTTGTTGAGGCTGGGCCTGCTGCAGCAGGGTGGACTATTTATCCTCCTCTAAGTGCATTGCCACAGGCAATTCCAGGTTCTGGAACAGGGATGACATTGTGGTTGGTCTCTATGGCAATTTTCGTAATGTCCTCTCTTATTGGAGCATTAAACTACATTGTTACGGTATTAAATCTGCGAACAAAAGGAATGAAGATGACAAGATTACCCCTAACTATTTGGGCATTTTTCGTTACTGCAATTATTGGGGTAGTTTCTTTTCCTGTTTTGTTATCAGCAGCATTGTTGTTAATATTTGATAGAAGTTTTGGAACTTCGTTTTATCTTTCAGATATCTTTATATCGGGAGAAGTTTTGCACTACCAAGGAGGTTCACCGGTTTTATTTGAACATTTATTTTGGTTTTTAGGGCATCCAGAAGTGTACATTGTATTGTTGCCAGCATTAGGGATTACTTCAGAAATTATATCAACAAATGCTAGAAAGCCAATTTTTGGATATCGAGCAATGATTGGTTCTATTTTGGCGATTGCATTTTTATCAACAGTTGTTTGGGGACACCATATGTTTATTACAGGAATGAATCCTTTCTTAGGGTCTGTGTTCACGTTTACAACCTTATTAATTGCAATACCTTCTGCAGTGAAGACGTTTAATTACATCACCACGCTTTGGAAAGGGAACTTGCAATTAAACCCAGCAATGTTATTCTCAATTGGATTGGTATCTACTTTTGTTACGGGAGGTTTAACGGGTTTAGTTCTTGGTGACTCTGCTTTAGATATTAATATTCATGATACGTATTTTGTAGTTGCGCATTTCCACTTGGTAATGGGAGTTTCGGCTATATTTGGCATGTATGCTGGTATTTATCATTGGTTTCCAAAGATGTACGGCAGAATGATGAATAAAACTTTGGGTTATTGGCATTTTTGGATTACGATTATATGTGCTTATGGAGTTTTTTGGCCGATGCATTTTATTGGATTAGCAGGTTTGCCAAGAAGATATTATACGAATACAAATTTTCCTATGTTTGATGATTTAGCAGATATTAACGTAATTATTACATTATTTGCTTTAGTAGGAGGAGCTGCTCAGCTATTCTTTTTAGCAAATTTCTTCATCTCAATGTATAGAGGTGAAAAGGCAACACAAAATCCTTGGAGGTCTAATACTTTAGAGTGGACGACTCCTGTAGAACATATGCATGGCAATTGGCCGGGACGCTTGCCAGAAGTGCATAGATGGCCTTATGACTATAGTAAGCGTTTAGATGCCAACGATGACGATAGTGCTTTTTTGCATGGTGAAGACTTTGTATTACAAACAACACCGATGTTAGAGGGAGAAATACCATCTTAGAAATAAAAAATATAGTAATAAAACCTTTCCAACTTGGAAAGGTTTTTTGCTTTCTAACAAGATTATTTATTCCTCTTTAATTCTATTATCTTTGTTGTATGAACGAAAACTTAAATCCAGAAAACTCAAACCTCTCGAACGATGATTTGGATGTTGAAAAAAAATTGCGTCCCCTTTCTTTTGACGATTTTACAGGGCAGGATCAAGCAATTGATAATCTTAAGATATTTGTTGAGGCAGCGAATCAGAGAGACGAGGCTTTAGATCATACTTTATTTCATGGACCTCCTGGTTTGGGTAAAACTACATTGGCACACATTTTAGCAAATGAGCTGCAAGTAGGTATAAAGGTAACTTCTGGGCCTGTTTTAGATAAACCAGGAGATTTGGCAGGATTGCTTACAAATTTAGATGAACGTGATGTTTTGTTTATTGATGAAATTCATCGATTAAGTCCTATTGTAGAAGAATATTTGTATTCGGCTATGGAGGATTATAAAATTGATATTATGATCGAGTCTGGACCAAATGCAAGAACGGTTCAAATTAATTTAGAACCATTCACATTAATTGGTGCTACAACACGTTCTGGGTTATTAACCGCTCCAATGAGAGCTAGGTTTGGAATTAGCAGCAGGTTACATTATTACAAGACAGACTTATTGACTACAATCATCCAAAGAAGTGCACAAATTTTAAATGTGCCAATTTCTATGGAGTCGGCAATTGAAATTGCAGGAAGGAGCAGGGGAACTCCACGAATAGCAAATGCATTGTTACGTAGAGTTCGGGATTTTGCACAAATAAAAGGGGATGGCAGTATTACAATAGAAATTGCAAAATATGCCTTAGAAGCTTTGCACGTAGATGCACACGGCTTAGATGAAATGGATAATAAAATTCTAGCAACAATTATAGATAAATTTAAAGGTGGGCCAGTAGGGCTCTCAACGATTGCAACTGCTGTAAGTGAAAATACAGAGACGATCGAGGAAGTATATGAGCCTTTTTTAATTCAGCAAGGATTCATAATGCGAACACCAAGAGGAAGAGAAGTAACGGAGTTAGCCTATAAGCACTTGGGAAGAGAGCGAGGGAAAAATCACGGTGAGCTTTTTTAGTTTAACGAAATAGGATAAAAAAAGAAAATTGCTTCTCATGAGGAGCTTAGAAAGTTTTATGAATGTTAAAAAGATACTGCCAATTTTAGAATGGTTGCCAAATTACAAGAGCACTCTTTTTAAGGGAGATTTGGTCGCTGGCATTACTGTAGGGATTGTATTAATTCCTCAGGGAATTGCCTACGCCCTTATTGCTGGATTACCTCCTATTTATGGATTGTATTGCGCTTTGGTCCCCCAACTTATCTATGCGGTCTTTGGTTCCTCAAGACAAGTGGCAATTGGCCCAGTTGCAATGGATTCTTTAATCGTAGCAACGGGAGTTTCTTCGATAGCTTTGGTGGGCTCTGAGGAGTATATATCGATTGCTATTCTATTGGCTTTGATGGTGGGGGGGATTCAATTTATCATGGGAGTGTTTAATTTAGGCTTTATTGTAAACTTTCTTTCAAAACCGGTTATTACGGGATTTACATCTGCAGTTGCATTAATTATTAGCTTAAATCAATTAAAAAATTTATTGGGAGTTGCTTTTATTCAAAGTGATCAATTACACAGGATTCTAAAGGATATCTGGATTCAAATAGGAGATTTCAGTCTGAATACAGCAAGTATTGGGGTATTTTCGATCCTATTAATAATACTTTTAAAAAAAACAGATAAGAGGATTCCAAACGCACTGATTGTAGTGGTTTTAGGAATTTTAATTATGAAATATTTTGGAAATATTTTAACGGATGTTTCTATTGTAAAAGAGATTCCTTCTGGACTGCCTTTATTCGGAATTCCGGAATTCAATATAGATCAGATAAGAGAGTTATTACCTATTGCATTGACCTTAGTTATGGTGGGATATTTAGAAACGATTTCTATTGGTAAACTATTAGAAGCAAAGCAAGATGTGTATAGGATAAGACCAAATCAAGAACTAATTGCATTGGGTCTTAGTAATATGTTCGGTTCTTTATTTAAAGCATATCCCAGTGCATCTAGTTTTTCAAGATCTGCTATTAATGAAGAAAGTGGTGCAAGAACGGGAATGGCAGCACTAATTTCTGTGGCTATGGTTGCTATTACTTTACTGTTTTTAATGCCACTGTTTTACTATCTACCAAACACGGTATTGGCGGCAATAATAATTGTGGCTGTTTTAGGATTGGTTAATTTTACGGAGGCGAAGTTTCTTTGGAGAGCAAATCAATTAGATTTTTGGTTAATGCTTGCTACTTTTTTTGCAACTTTATTTTTAGGAATAGAATATGGCATAACCGCAGGCGTAAGTTTGTCTTTAATCGTTTTAATTTTTAGAACATCCCGACCGCATGTTGCGGAATTAGGCAAAGTACCAAACTCTAATTTTTATAGAAATATAGAGCGGTTTGAAGAGGTTATTATAGATGAAGATATTTTAGTCTTAAGATTTGATGCACAATTATTTTATGCAAATTCAAGCTACTTTAGAGACAAGTTAGATGAGTTAACAATCAAAAAGGGTATAGGTTTAAAGTTGATTATTTTAGATGCAGAGAGTATAAATAGAGTAGATAGTACTGGGGTAGAAATGTTGAAAGAACGGATTCGATATTATCAGAAAAAAGAGGTGTTATTTTATTTTTCGGGAGTAAAAGGCCCTGTAAGAGATACTTTTTTTCGAAGTGGTTTTTTAGATATAATAGATTTACAGCATTTTTATATGGGCATTTATCAGGCAGTTCAATTCTATAAAACTGGAGACAAAGCCTTTCAAGTGAAGTATGCTAAATATATTCATCAGGCTAATACCTAGAAGAGTAGTCCTCCATCCCTTAAAAAAGACGGAATACCCCGTGTTTCTTCCACTAATAAATAATTTAGAACTAAATGAAAAAGAATATCTGTCTTTTGTTAATGAGTTTTTTCTTTCTTAACGGTCATGGACAACAAGCATTCAACTCTATTTCAACTAAAGAATTAAAAGTGCTGCTAGCGCAAGAAAAGATTCAGTTAATGGATGTTAGAACTCCAAAAGAAGTAAAAGAAGGTGCTATAAAGACAGCTTTTTTTGCCAACTATTTTGATATTGATTTTGAAAAAATAGCAATAGCGAAACTAAATAAATCAAAACCTGTTTATTTGTATTGCAGAAGTGGCAACAGAAGTGGAAAAGCATGTAAAATTTTGAAAGAAAAAGGTTTCGAAGCCATCAATGTCTTAGGAGGATATCAGCAGTGGGATTCAGAAAAAAACCAATAACTTAAATTAGCCTTCTAAAGAATAACTTTTAACCTAAGTACGTTTTTAGCATCTGTGTTTTGGAGCCCGACTGTAATCTTCGAATTGCTTTCTGCTTTACTTGGCGAACGCGTTCTCGCGTTAAATCAAATTTTTCACCAATCTCTTCTAAGCTAGACATGGCCTCGTTTCCAATACCATAAAACATTTTTATGACTTTTGCTTCTTTATAGGTTAGTGTTCCTAGCGCTCGTTCGATTTCAATTTTTAAGGATTGTGCCATTAGTTGGCTGTCTGGTCTTGGGGAGTCTCCTGATTGCAATACATTGTAAAGATTAGCATCTTCCCCTTCTTTAAAGGGAGCGTCCATAGAAACATGCCTTCCAGAGTTTTTTAAAGACTGTTCTACTTCTGCTTCAGTCATGTCTAACTGCTTTGCAATTTCTTTATGGGTTGGCATGCGTTGCTCGTTTTGCTCAAGACGCGCATATATTTTTTTTATTTTATTGATACTTCCTATCTTATTCAAAGGCAAGCGTACAATTCTAGATTGTTCTGCCAAGGCTTGCATAATGGCTTGACGAATCCACCAGACAGCGTAAGATATGAATTTAAAACCTCTGGTTTCGTCAAATCTTTTTGCCGCTTTTACCAAGCCTAAGTTGCCCTCATTTATCAAATCAGATAATTTCAAACCTTGTCCTTGGTATTGCTTGGCAACGGAAACTACAAATCTTAAATTTGCACTTACAAGTGCATCTAAGGCTTTTGAATCTCCTACCTTAATTTTTAGTGCAAGTTCTACTTCTTCATCAGCAGTAATCAATCCAATTTTACTAATTTCTTGAAAGTATTTATCTAAAGACTCCGCATCGCGGTTGGTGACTTGTTTTACAATTTTAAGTTGTCTCATTATAGGAAGTTGTAAGATTTAAAAGTGAATAGCAATAAGTGTATTTTAAAAGAATATATTTCTTTTAAGAGTGGTAGTAAGGAATCGTTGGTACGAAAAATCTAGAACACAGGAAGCTTGAATTGAACCAATCGATTGTTATCAAGAAGGTTCATTCGAGTGCATGTACTTAGGATCACGGATGTATTTCCCATAATTTCGAATATACGAAAAACGAGCGATTTTCTATTGAAAACTGCTCGTTTTGTGTCTATTTTAACATGTTTTGGTCAATTATGACTTAAAAACCAAATTTTTAAAATCTAAAAGTCGCACCTATTAGAAAGTTTCTAGTAGCTTGTGGGTAATATCCTGCTCCGTCTCCAGTAATTGTATTGCCATTTCCATCTGGGTAATCAAAGGTATAATAATAACCTCTATCTACATATTTAGTATCAAAAATGTTATTTATCAAAGCAGAAAACACAATTGCTTTAAATATTTTAGTTGTTTTTACTTCATAAACTACATTAAAATCACTTGTAAAGTAACTTTTTAGTTTTTCGTTATTAGTAGATATTTCATTATAAATAACAGCTGGTTCATTAGCAATTACACCCCCTAGATTACCCATATATTGTTCGCCAACATATTTAGATAAAAGAGAAAGTTGTAAGTTTTCTAAAGGATTAAAAATAAAAGCATTACCAGCAATTATATCAGGAGAATTAGAAATAGGTGTATTTCCTAAATTAACTAAATCACCATTTATAGTCGCATTAAAATCTACGTTTTTATTAGAACTTATTGCAATATTTGGTCTAATAGAAAACTGATCACTAATGCGAATATCTGCATCAACTTCTAGACCTAAACGATAACTTTTCCCACTTGTAGCTCTAATTGGTGAACCAACATCATTCAAAGCACCTGTTAATACCAATTGATTTTTATAATTCATATAGTAAATATTGGTACTTAATTTTATGTTTTCCTTTTTTAAACGCCAACCTAACTCATAATCATCTAAACTTTCGTGTTGTGTAGTTCCTACTTCAAAATCATTTCTATTAGGTTCTCTGTTTGCTTTTGCATAAGAGGCATAAAAACTATTTGTATTGTTAAGTGCGTATGTGAATCCTAATTTAGGATTAAAGAAATTAAAACTAGCGTCTACATCTATTGCATCTCTATCAGACGTTAATCCTTTTGTTTTATAAGTTACAAACCTTCCTTGTAAATCTACAAAAGCAGTTAATTGATCTGATACGTTATAGGTTGTTTTTACAAATGAGCTATAATCTGTTTTTTTAGCATCACTAAAATAATATTGATCTCTAATCGAAGTTCCATCAGATAAATCACTACCCCAAATTACCTCTCCAAAATGATCATTCGTATAATTGGAATAAGACATCCCTCCAATAATTTCTATACCATCATTCGTGTAAGTTGCATTAAAATTTGCTACATAAAAATGATTGTCTAACCAACGTCTAACAACAATATCACTACCTTCTTTAATTAAATTATTAAAATCTGCAGCAGATTCTTTTCCTTTAAATTGCTCAAAATAACCTTTGCCTCTCGTATAATTTAAACCAATATTTGTAGACCAGTTTTTGTTTAACTTCTCATTCCAGTGTAACTGATAATGATCTTGTTGGTAATTATCAGTTTCATTATCATAGGTATATGGATTCTGCTTTCTATCTTCTTTTAATTCTTCTGCAGTTAAACCATTCCAAGCTTGGTAGGTATATTCTTTACCTCCAAAAGCCAATGCTTTTATTAAGGTGTTTTCATCCGTATAACTTCCTTGTAAGAAGTAGGATTTTAAATCTGTAAAAGCTCTATCTACATATCCATCAGAATAGATATTAGACAATCGTCCGGCAAATTCAAAATGCTCATTTATTTTTCCTGTTGTAAACTTTGTAGTATGTTTTCTTGTCCCAAAAGAACCGAAAGAGTTCGAAATTTCTCCACCAGCTTCTTCAGAAATAGCATCCGTTAAAATATTTAAACTCGCGCCAAAAGCACCAGAACCATTTGTAGATGTACCAACACCACGTTGTAATTGTAAGCTTTCTGTAGAAGAAGCAAAATCGCCCATATTTACCCAAAAACTTCCCTGACTTTCAGCATCATTATATGGTATTCCGTTTACAGTAACATTTACACGACTTCCATCAGAACCACGAACACGAATATACGTGTAACCAATTCCTGCACCTGCATCGGATGATGTAGTTACCGATGGTAGGTAATTCAATAAAATAGGAATGTCTTGTCCTAAATTACGCTTTGCAATTTCCTTTTTTGATAAATTAGAATGAGTGATAGGTGCATTCGCTTTGACACGAACCGCAGAAACTAAAACCTCTTCTAAAACGGTTGAATTTGCTGATAATACAAACTCGATTGCATCATTTTTAGTCAAAGAAATTTCTTTAGAAACAGACTTGTAACCAATAAATGAAACTTGAATTGTATACTTCCCTTTTAGAAAATTTACACTGAACTTTCCATCAAAATCAGTGGAGGTTCCTTTGTTTCCTTCTTTAACCAAAATAGTCGCTCCGGGTAAAGGATTTTTGTTTTCATCTACAACTTTTCCAGAAAGTGTAAAGGATTGTGCGTTTGCAAGTGTACTTACAAACAAGAATAAAAAAATGGATATTTTTTTCATTTTAAAAAATTTAAAACGAATAAAAAGAGGTAATTATTCTTGTGATTAATA
>Ga0209192_10000825_pt1 | contig 27447 bp, 20 predicted proteins | sample ArcticOcean_MG_C_11_FD_187433 | JGI IMG/M metagenome (GOLD analysis project Ga0209192, IMG submission 187433) | Marine microbial communities from western Arctic Ocean - ArcticOcean_MG_CB2_154 (SPAdes) (version 2) | ecosystem: Environmental > Aquatic > Marine > Oceanic | place: Arctic Ocean... | reverse complement strand
ACAAACCTTAACTAGTTTTGGTTATCAGGTAACAACAACTTTTAATGGTTATACTGCCTTAGCTAACTTTAAAAGTGAAAATTATGATCTAGTTTTTATTGATGTAATTTTAGAAAAACTAGATGGCTATTCAGTTTGTCGAGAAATTAGAAAAATCTCTAATGTACCAATAGTTATATTAACACCATCTTCGAATGTTTCTGATCGTGTTATGGGTTTTGAAGCTGGCGCAGACGATTGTGTTATAAAACCTTTTTCTAAAGAAGAACTAGAGTTTAGATTAAGAGTTATTCTAGATCGTTCTAATGGAAAACGACTTAAGTTTTCGAAAAGAGAATCAAAAATACTTAAAATCCAAAATTTAACTATAGAAATAGATAATCGATCCGTTTTTAAAAATGGTTTACGAATAAAACTTACTGATATAGAGTACAGTCTTTTAAAATTGTTGATAGATCATTCAGATAGAGAAATCTCAAGGATAATGATTTTAGAAAATGTTTGGGGCTATAAACCAGACAGGGATGTTGATACCCGTATTGTTGATGTCAATATATCTAGACTTAGATTGAAAATTGAAGAAACCCCCCATGAACCTACGCTAATTAGAACAGTACGAGGTTTTGGATATATTTTTAACAGATGTTAACAAACTTATCCAACTAATCACTGAAAATATTAGAATATACCAAATTTTTATAAAATACCACTACACCTTTTTATTATTAAAACTAAAACTTTTAACCTTATAAATCCTGAAATAGGTTTTCATCAATGTTTAGTGTAAAAAAGAATGTCTACAAATATTTACTACCTAATTTATTAGAAACTCAGCGTATAAGTTTTTGCTGGTTTCTTGAATTAGGCTTTGTTCAGGAATTGGAAAATTTTTCAGTTATTCGAGATTATCTTGATGAACTTGAATTAAATTTGTCTGCCCGCTATTATAAGATCCGCCAACCCAAATATACCCTTGCCGAAGCCAAGCGGCGTGATACTACATATGGTGTTAGAGTTTATACACGTGGACAATTATTATATTTAAATTCGGACAATACAACTGAAAATGATGTTCTTCTTTGTGATATACCGTTAATGACAAATGAAGGTACATTTTTAGTAAATGGTATTGAAAGGATTATCATAAATCAAATCGTAAGAAGTCCTGGTATTTATTATAAATCGGATTCTGATAAACAAAATTTCCGTTATTATACGGCTAGCCTTATTTCTAACCGTGGTACTTGGGTGAAATTTGAAATTGATAAAGATGATGTAATAAACGTAAAAATTGACAAAGCAAAAAAGATTTCAGCCTATGTTTTTCTAAAAACATTTGGCTTTAAAGATCAAGATTTTCTAAATTTCGATCATCCTGAATATTTTAAAAACACTATTTCCGAATATGGCTCAATTTCCTTAGAAGATGCCTTTATAGAACTACATAACAAGTTAAGACAGGGGGAGCCAGCTACTGTAAAAGCGGGCCAATTACTCTTATATTCTCGCTTCTTTGACCCTAAAAGATATGATTTAGGCCGTGTTGGTAGATATAAAATTAATAAAAGGTTAAATATCGAGACAAATACAGGTGTCCATGTTTTAACATCGAAAGATGTTTTTTATATTATTAATGAATTAATTAATTTCCGGCTTGCTCCTACAATGGAAGATGATATTGATCATTTAGGTAACCGGAGATTGCGGTCTGTTGGGGAACTTCTTCAAAACCAAATTCGTATTGGTTTAAATAGGCTTGAACGGATTGCTCAAGAAAGGATGACAATCTGTGAACAAAAATATTTAAGGGTAAATGTACTTGTTAATTCTAAACCTTTAGTTTCCTCCATTAGAGAATTTTTTGGTTCGAACCCTCTTTCCCAATTTATGGACCAAACTAACCCGTTGGCCGAGTTAACTCATAAAAGAAGATTATCAGTTTTAGGGCCCGGTGGTATCACAAGGGATCGAGCTGGATTTGCTGTGCGTGATATTCACCCAAGCCAATATGGAAGAATTTGCCCAATCGAGACTCCTGAAGGGCCGAATGCGGGGCTAATTGGTTCATTATCAACTTATGGACGAGTTAATTCTTATGGATTTATTGAAACACCTTTTTATAAGGTTGAAGATGGAAAAGTTCTCCAAAATTCTTACCCTGTTTATCTTGATGCAACAGCTGAAGATAACTGTCGTTTAGCAGCTGGAGATGTTGATCTCGGTTTAAACGGGATTATTCAAGACAAAATTATTCCTGTACGACACCGTCAAGATTTAATAAATATTCTTTCAACTGAAGTTGACTATATAGCTGTTTCTCCAATACAGGTTGTTTCCTTAGCTACATCACTTATTCCATTTTTAGAACACGATGACGCTAACCGCGCATTAATGGGATCTAACATGCAAAGACAATCAGTACCATTACTTTATCCAGAAGCTCCTTTAATTGGAACTGGCCTTGAGGGTCAAACCGCACGTGATTCTGGGATGACTTTATTAAGTGCATGTTATGGAAAAGTTACACAAATCAGTACGGGTAAAATTCTTATAAAAGACAAAGAGAATAATATTTTTACGTACAATTTAACTAAGTATCAACGATCGAACCAAGATACATGTATTAATCAAAGGCCTTTTGTTTCTATTAATGAAAAAGTCATGACAGGTCAAATTATTGCTGATGGTGCTTCTACAGAAGGTGGTGAATTATCCGTAGGACAAAATATTATTGTTGCTTATATGCCATGGGAAGGGTACAACTATGAAGACGCTTTTGTTATAAGTGAACGATTATTATATGATGATTTATTTACTTCTTTACATATCGAAAAGTTTGAAATTGACATCCGTCAAACGAAACTTGGTATGGAAGAGGTTACAAGGGATTTACCTAATACAAGTGAAGGTTCACTAATAAATTTAGATGAAAATGGAATTGTTAAAATTGGGACATGGGTTACTGCTGGCGATATTTTAGTGGGTAAATTAACTCCAAAAGGTGAATCTGATTACCCACCAGAAGGTAAATTACTACGAGCAATTTTTGGTGAGAAATCCCGCGATGTAAGAAATACTTCATTAAAATTACCGCACGGAACATCTGGTCGTGTTCTTGATATCAAAATTTTCTCGAGAAATAATCGTGATGATCTACCACCAGGGACTGATGAGATTTTAAAGGTATATATTGCCCAAACGCGTAAGATACAAATTGGTGATAAAATGGCTGGGCGTCATGGTAATAAAGGGATAATATCAAAAATTTTACCAAGACAAGACATGCCATATTTACCCGATGGAACCCCCGTTGATATGATGCTTAATCCGTTAGGTGTACCTTCGAGAATGAATGTAGGGCAAATTTTTGAAACTTTACTTGGTTTAGCTGCAGAAAATTTAAATACCCGGTTTAAAGTTGTTCCTTTTGATGAGATGTATGGGGCTGAAGCTTCCCGGGCATTAGTGAATAAAAAATTAAAGGAAGCAGCAACGGATAAACCATGGCTTTTTTCTAATCAACACCCAGGTAAAATGGTTTTGAAGGATGGTCGCACTAGCCAATTTTTTGAAAACCCAATTACACTTGGATTTTCTTATATGTTGAAATTAGTTCACCTTGTTGATGATAAAATCCATGCTCGTTCCACTGGGCCTTACTCATTAGTTACCCAACAACCTCTTGGTGGGCGGGCGCAACAAGGAGGTCAAAGATTAGGAGAAATGGAAGTTTGGGCACTTGAGGCGTTTGGTGCAGCCTATACGTTACAGGAATTATTAACCATTAAATCGGATGATATGCAAGGTCGTAACGAAACTTTAAATGCAATTGTTAAAGGGTTGCCTATACCACGTCCAGGAATTCCAGAATCATTTAAGGTTTTAATGCGTGAGCTCCAAGCTTTATGTCTTGATGTAGCCACTTACAAATTAGATATATCGGATGATAATGACTTAAATGTAAATGCCTATGAAATTAACCTAATGGGTGAAAATTTAGAAATTCCCTCAAAACAACTCTTAAAACAAAATTATTTACCAGTTGATAATAATAATCAAAAGGGTAATTTTTCGGTAAAATAACATTTTTTGAAAAACAACAAAAACTTTAGTTTGTTAAGTAAATTAATACTATGTTTCAAACAGAAAGGTCATTTGACTATGTGAAAATAAATCTTGCGTCACCTAAAAGAATTCGCGGTTGGGGAGAACGTTTACTTCCAAATGGTGAAGTTGTTGGCGAAGTAACAAAACCAGAAACTATAAATTACAGAACGCTTAAACCAGAAATGGGAGGCCTTTTTTGTGAACGGATATTTGGTCCTGTAAACGATTGGGAATGTCATTGTGGTAAATATAAAAGAGTTCGTTATAAAGGGATTATTTGTGAAAGGTGTGGAGTTGAGGTAATAGAATCTAATGTCCGTCGACACCGAATTGGTTTTGTTGAATTAGCATCATCCGTTACCCATGTATGGTACGTAAAGGGTAGACCTAGTAAAATTGCACTTATTCTTAATATTTCGTTAAAAGAATTAGAGCAGGTTGTCTATTTTAACTCATATGTCATAATAGATCCCGGTACAGCCGCAGAACTTCATTACAAACAACTTCTTGTAGAAACTGATTGGCAAGTTTTCAATTCAACAAAAGGGAATGTCAACGATGTAGAAATCTCTATTGGAGCTGAAGCGATTAAAACTTTGCTTACACAACTTGATTTAAAGACTGAATCAAAAGAATTGCGATTATTAATTCCCTGGGCAAAAGAACTAGATCGAGAAAAACTAATAAAACGTTTACGTGTAATTGATCAGTTCATGGCCTCCGGTTCAGAACCTTCTTGGATGGTGTTAGATATAATACCTATATTGCCCCCGGATCTCCGACCTATGGTGCAATTAGATGGTGGTCGTTTTGCAACTTCCGATCTTAACGATCTTTATAGGCGGGTTATAAACCGGAATAATCGGTTAGCTCGCTTACAAGAAATTATGGCGCCCGAATTAATTATTCGAAATGAAAAAAGAATGCTGCAAGAAGCGGTTGACGCACTTATTGATAATGGAAAACGTGGTCGTGCAGTTTTTGGCTTGAACAATCGCCCCTTAAAATCTCTATCGGATATTATTGAAGGTAAACAAGGTCGCTTTAGACAAAATTTGTTAGGGAAACGCGTAGATTATTCTGGCCGTTCCGTAATTATAGTTGGACCAGAATTAAAACTTAATCAATGCGGTTTACCACGCGAGATGGCAATTGAACTTTTTCAGCCTTTTGTTATACATAGATTAATTTATGAGGGATTAGTCAATAATATTAAAGCTGCAAAAAATATTATCCAAAATAATGAAACACTTGCTTGGGAAATTTTAAAGCAAGTAATGACTGGACACCCTATTCTATTAAACCGAGCACCAACTCTACACAGGTTGGGTATTCAAGCTTTCGAACCTATTCTGGTAGAAGGGCGTGCAATAAAACTTCACCCTTTAGTTTGCCCTGCCTTTAATGCAGACTTTGATGGTGACCAAATGGCAGTCCATATTCCTTTATGTTTAGAAGCACAAGCGGAAGCACGCTTATTAATGCTTGCACCAAATAATTTTCTATCTCCTGCAACAGGTGAACCAATACTTACACCAAGCCAAGATATGGTTCTAGGTTGTTATTATTTAACAGCACATAATCCAACAGAGCAAACTCTAAACCCACAGTATTTTTATAATTTTGAGGATGTAATTAAAGCTTATAAACAGTCTGTTATAAAGTTGCATACTTTTGCTTGGGTCCGAATTGAAGACAAAAATGAAATTGAGCTTCCCAAAGACACTGAGTGTACACATACAAAAGTTAATAATCGAATTTTATCTTTAACCCCATATATACAAATAAAAAAAGATTTGGACGGTAATATTTTACAAATATACTTTAAGACGACACCAGGTCGTATTCTTTTAAACAAATCTTTTGAATACAAAGAATAAAATTCGTGAACTACTAAATAGATTTAGATAAATAAATTAAAAATGGTAATTATTTTTAATAATGAAGTAGTAAATAAAAAAAAGTTACAAAAGATGATGTATCTGACCTTCCACAATTACGGGGTTATAAGATCATCACTAATAGCGGATAAAGTTAAAAATTTGACTTTTCATTACGCAACTATATCAGGTATTTCATTAAGTGTAGAAGACTTACGTGTACCCTTTCGAAAAAGAAGTCTTATTGGTTTAACAACAAATGAAGTTGATATTACAGAACAAAATTATAGTAGTGGAAGTATTACGACAGTAGAACGTTTTCAAAAAATTATTGATATATGGAATAATGCAAATAACATTTTAAAAGATGAAGTTTTAACATATTTTCGAGAAAGTGACCCGTTAAACCCTTTGTACATTATGGCTTTTTCAGGTGCACGTGGAAATATTTCTCAAGTGCGCCAACTTGTTGGTATGCGTGGATTAATGGCAGACCCGCAAGGACAAATTATTGATTTACCAATAAAAAGTAATTTTCGTGAAGGGCTTAAAGTAACGGAATATATTATTTCATCTTATGGTGCTAGAAAGGGACTAGTAGATACTGCACTTCGAACGGCGGATTCAGGATACCTAACAAGACGTTTAGTTGATGTTGCTCAAGACATTATTGTAAGAGACGAAGATTGTTTAACTTATGAAGGATTAACATTAGACGATTTATTCGTAAAATATAAGACAGAACTAAATCTTGAAGACCGGTTAATTGGTAGACTTCTTGCAAAACCAATAACAATACCAGATAGTAATACTGTTATTCCCATTAATACTGAAATAGACAAACGGTTAATTGAGAAAATTGTTGAGTTTAAAATAAATGATATTACTGTACGTTCTCCGTTAACTTGTGAAGCTTTGCGATCAGTTTGTCGAAATTGTTACGGTTGGCATTTATCTTATTCAAAAATAATTGATTTAGGGGAAGCTGTTGGCATATTAGCAGCCCAATCAATTGGAGAACCAGGAACGCAATTAACAATGCGTACTTTTCATACAGGCGGGGTATTCTCGGGGGATTTAACAAAACAAATACGTTCCCCGTTTATTGGTACTTTAAAGTATGAATTGGAATCAAATGCTTCCGTAGTTCGTACAATACACGGTGAAAAAGGTTTTAACTTGATGGATGCTGCCCGATTATACATTAAAAATCAAATTGGGACAGTTTGTTCACTTGATATTCCTGGCACTGCAATGTTACTTGCGAATGATAAACAAAAATTATATTGTAACCAGGTAGTTGCAGAAATCAAAAAAGAAGCAAACCTTATTTTAGAGGAGGATCGTCGAGATATTTATACCGAAGTTTCTGGAGAAATTTTTTTACAGAATATAAATATTGAAGAAACAGTTGATGCTCAAGGAGCAATAAAACAGATTTCTAAAACAAATGGTTTAATATGGGTTCTTTACGGAGATCGCTACATTCTTCCGAACTCGTCAGTAATGTCCCTTAATATAGGACAACAATTTAGTAAAAATGAAAAGCTTGCTAGCAAAAAAATTATAAACCGTTACCCTGGAATTGTTGATTTTTCAAATTGGTTAAAGACTGGAGAAATAAATGTTATTAATTCTTCAATGACAATTGAAAATGGAATGGTTACAAAACCCCCCAATGGTTTAAATATTCTCGAATTAGGTGATTTTCCAGACAAAAAATTATTCCAATTAACTATTAAACCAAATGAACAAATAAAACACGGTCAAACAATAGCCTGTTTACAGGATTCTAATTATAAAACAAAAACGGGAGGGATTATTTATTATTCCACACTTTATGCCGGAAATAAAAAGAAAAGGAATACGAAAAAAATTTTTAACGGGTTCTTATATTGGGTGCCTGAAGAAACACACCAATTAACTTCGCTAAATTTAGAAAACCTAAAATTAAAAAGCGGAGACTTTATAAAGCAAAAGACCCCACTTTTTCAAACTGTTGTCTCAAATATAAGTGGATTTGTTGAAATTACTGATGATAATAGTGAACTGGTAATTAAACCTGGGGAATTATATCAAATAGAAAAAGGAACTAAACTTTTAGTAGAAAAATGTAAACAGTTTATAAGTGCTGGTGAATCTATAATACCTGGTATTGTAGTTCAAAAACTTTCATATATCGAATTTGTAAACTTTGGTGCTACAGAATATATTCTACTAAGACCAGTTATTACCTATAAAGTCCCCCAAGAAAGAGGGTTCTTTTTTAATTACCATTTTTCACCAAATTTAAGTAATAGAAGTTTAGCGTTTAGGACAGTTAAACGCGTCTTCTACAAAGACGGTGAAAGAGTGAAATCACAAAATGGTCTTGATTTACTTCAAACGTTTCTTGTTTTAGATATTAAAAATAAGTATGCAGGTTTAAATTCCAAGATCGAATATTCTCCTTTACAAGAGAATTCTTTAACATCTGAACACTTTAAGTTAAAAATCACTTTATATGAAAAAATAAAAAGTAATGGCTTTAGTTTAAAGAACCCAAATTTTAAAGAAAAAATAAGTTTTAAAAAAGCCGTTTCAAACAATCAATATATCGATAAAGGAACAACTATGGCTCAAATCCAAATGGTATCGAATACCGCCGGAATTTTAGCTGCCGTTAATCGATCAAACAATATTGAAATGCTTTTTCTAAAAGAAAAATTTATAAAAAAATGTTTTTATAATCAACAGGAAAATCTTTATGTTAACAAAGGTGATCTTGTACGGGTAGGTACTTATTTAACGTCAAAAACCCGTTCTCGTTACGCGGGCCAAGTTTTTAAAATTGAAGATAACGCGGTATATATAAGGTTAGGCCGCCCTTATTTAATTTCAGAAGGTACCGTTTTAAGGGTAAATGACAAATCATTAGTAGAAAAAGCAGATATTTTGGCAACTTTAGTTTACGAAAAATTAAAAACAGTCGATATTGTACAGGGTCTACCAAAAGTCGAAGAAATTTTAGAAGCAAGAAAGATTAAAAATGGTTGTTTACTTGCCCCTACCGAAGGACAAGTGTTTTTAAAAAATAAAAAAATCGAAATTTTTAAATCCCCGACGGATAAGTTAGTTATTGATTTAGAATCCAAAATAAAGGTTAACTTTAGCAATGGTAAATATGTTAAGTTTTTGGAACCTTTAACAGATGGCCCTATTAGTCCCCATGAAAAATTAGAAACTCTTTTCAATTACTACCAGAGAGAAAACCCAATACATTTGGCTTGCAAAAAAAGTTTTAAGTATCTTCAATTATTTTTAGTTAATGAAGTTCAAAGAACATATTTATCACAAGGCGTACAAATTGCTGATAAGCATATTGAAATAATTGTAAAACAAATGACGTCAAAGGTTCGGGTTTTGTCCGGAGGGGATACAACTTTGCTACCAGGTGAAATTTTAGAAATTGGCCAAGCTGAATTAATAACAAAAGCAGCAATTTCAGCCAGCGAAGAACCTCCTGTTTATAAACCTATGCTTTTAGGTTTAACCAAAGCCTCACTTAATAGTGATAGTTTTATTTCAGCTGCCAGCTTCCAAGAGACAACAAGAGTTCTAACAGAGGCTGCTATAGAAGGGAAAAAGGATTGGTTAAACGGTTTAAAAGAAAATGTTATTATTGGAAGACTTATACCAGCAGGTACAGGTTTTAAAAGTTTTGAAAATTTAAAAAAAGTTAACAACCATAAAGCAATAAATATTTTGGCAAGTTTCTCATCCCAGAGTGCATTAAAATCTTCTGTATTAGACTCACGAGTAAAGTAAGCTTTGGAGTCTTAATTTCTATAAAATAAAAATATGTTCATTTATGTTCCAGTTTTTCAAAAGATCGTCTCATTATTTTTCTAAAATCTTTATAAAGGGACACAGAATGTATTTAAAATGTTCAGAAATTTTGAATTATAAGTTAATTTATAGTATCTTAGGTAATAAGAAATCTCATTATTTATAAATATAAAGAAGTTTATGGCTCGATACACAGGGGCAAAATTAAGAATTACACGCAGACTAGGAGATTTACCCGGGTTAACAAGTAAAAAATCTAAATCAACACAACGACCAGGTCAGCATGGCGCAACACAAAAAAAATTAACTCAATATGCGATACGTCTAGAGGAAAAGCAAAAATTACGCTATAACTATGGGTTGAGCGAAAAGCAACTAATGAACTATATTAGAAAGGCTAAAAAAATTAAAGGGGCTACGGGAAATATCCTTTTACAGTTACTAGAAATGCGCTTAGATAACTTAATTTTTCGTTTAGGCATGGCACCAACTATTGCAGCTGCACGACAAATTGTTGGCCACAAACATATAACAATTAATAACTCGTGCGTTTCTATACCAAGTTATCAGTGCAGGCCAGGTGATATTATTTCTGTTAGGGATACGACAGCTTCTAAACAACTTATTACCCGTAACTTAGAAGTGCCTGCCTTATCTAATTTACCTCAGAATCTTGATTTTGATAAAAAATCATTAAAAGCTAAAGTTTTAGGGATCATTGACCGAGAGTGGATTGCACTAAAACTAAACGAATTATTTGTTGTTGAGTATTACTCACGTAAAATTTAATAAGTTTATAAAACATTTCATTAAGAAATTTAAGTTATTTAGTCTATAAAAACAAAAATTATGACATCAGTTACGTTAGGTGAACTTCTGGATGCTGGAGTACACTTTGGTCATCAATCAAGCCGCTGGAACCCAAAAATGTTCCCATACATATACACAGAACAAAATGGGATTCATGTTATCGATCTTGTACAAACAGCAAGATTACTTACTCATGCTTGTAATTACATTCAAAAAGCTGCAAAAGAAGGCAAACAGTTTTTATTTGTTGGTACAAAAAGGCAGGCTGCTGGTATCATAGCGGAAGAGGCTACGAAATGTGGTTCACATTTCGTTAATCACCGTTGGTTAGGTGGCACCCTTACAAATTGGTCTACTGTGCAAGGTCGAGTTGGTTATCTAAAACAATTAAATAACAAAGAAGAAACTGGCGAACTTAACGCATTGCCGAAAAAAGAAGCGGCTTTATTGCGCCGTGAGCGTGAGAAATTGGATCAAAATCTTGGTGGATTAATAAATATGTCCCAAGTTCCAGATATTGCAATTTTTGTTGATCCAAAACGCGAAGCTACTGCAATTGCAGAATGTAAAAAATTGGGTATTACAATAATTTCTATTCTCGACACAAATTGCGACCCAAACGTAGTTGATATACCAATTCCAGCAAATGATGATGCTGTAAGATCAATAAAACTTATAATTTCAGCATTATCAGACGCAATAATCAATGGAAAACAGGCAGCCTATTAATTTAGGAAAATTGTACCCTCCTTATATACCTAGGTATATATATTAAATAGGGAATAAAAATTTGCACTATTCACGTCGAGTTATAATCTGTTTATGTTTTTTTCGTTAGCTGCTGTTGAAGTAGGAGAACATTTTTATTGGAACATTGCTGGTTTTACTGTACATGGACAGGTGTTATTAGTTACATGGCTTGTAATAGCTATTATTCTGACAATCGCTGTTCTTGGTACATCAAACCTTGAGCAAGTTCCTAAAGGACTACAAAATTTTGTAGAGTTAGTCTTTGAATACCTTGCAGGTATTGCTAAAGACCAACTTGGTGAATATGAATACCGTCCTTGGGTTCCTTTCACTGGAACTATCTTTCTATTTATCTTCGTTGCAAACTGGCTAGGTGCATTAGTGCCTTGGAAACTTATTCAACTTCCTGAAGGGGAATTAGCCGCTCCAACAAACGATATTAATACCACTGTTGCCTTAGCTTTATTAACTTCTATAAGTTATTTTTACGCAGGCTTCAAAGCAAAAGGTTTAGGGTTTTTTGCACGTTATATTTCACCAACGCCAATCTTCCTACCTATTAATATTCTAGAAGATTTCTCGAAACCACTTTCTCTAAGTTTCCGTTTATTCGGTAACGTTGTAGCAGATGAAATCGTTGTTTCGGTGTTATGCTTACTAGTACCATTATTTGTACCATTACCAGTTATGGTTCTAGGTATTTTTGCAAGTTCAGTTCAAGCTCTAGTATTTTCGACGCTTGCCGCGTCATACATTGCTGAATCAATTGAATAATTTAGAGTTATAGTTAAAATAACTAAAACTTAAGAAATTTGTTAATTTCATAAACGTCGTAATTAAAAAACTTTACATAATAATCTCCTATGAATCCTATTATTTCAGGTGCTTCTGTTATCGCTGCTGGTTTAGCTATTGGTCTAGCTGCTATTGGTCCTGGTATTGGTCAAGGTAGCGCTGCTGCTCAAGCTGTTGAAGGTCTTGCTCGTCAGCCAGAAGCTGAAGGTAAAATTCGTGGTACTCTTCTTCTATCTCTAGCTTTCATGGAGTCATTAACTATTTACGGTCTTGTAGTTGCACTTTGTCTACTATTCGCAAACCCATTTGTTGGTGGTTAATTCGATTTGAAAAAAGGCGCTTAGTTTTCTACTAAGCGCTATTTTCAAATATTCTGTATTAGCACTCTTAGCTTTACCTAAGTCTAAAAACATTATTTTATATCAAACATAAATGAGTATTTTACTTATGCCTGCAACACAAATGTTGGCTATGACTGAAGGGGCTGGTGGACTTTTTGATTTTAATGCAACACTACCACTAATGGCTATCCAGTTCATTTTATTAAGTGTTGTATTAACGTTTGTATTTTACAAACCCGTGTCAAAAGTTATTGATGACCGTGAAGCATATATAAACGGTAATCTTACGACAGCTTCTGAAAAACTAATTAAAGCAGATGAACTGTACAACCAATACGATGAACAGCTAAAGACTGCACGTGTTGATGCACAAGCAATCATTGCACAATCTGAAAAAGAGGCTAAAGATGTAGTTGCTGCTGAAATTGCTGAAGCTCGCAAGGACGCATCAAAACTAATTGAAAAAACTAACAGAGAATTAGAAGAACAAAAAACTCTTGCGTTAGAACAATTAGAATCCCAAGTGGACGAACTAAGCCAACTAATAAAAGAAAAACTACTAGGTAAGGAAGTCGTTCTTTAATTTTCGTTTTAAATATTCTTAACAAAAATGGATTTATTAAACCAGACTTTAAATAGTTTTTCTACGCAAATTGCTGATGGTGGCGTATCATTTAAGTTCGATATTTTTGAATCGAATATTATAAACCTTACTATTCTAGTTGGTGGTTTATTTTATCTATTAAGTGGTGCTTTATCTGAAAGTCTTTTAGAGCGTCAACAGAAAATTCTAGGAGCAATCCAAGAATCTGAAGAAAAACTACAAGAAGCTACAACACGTCTAACTGAAGGTGAAACAAAGTTAGCACAAGCTCAAATTGTAATCGAATCAATTCAAAAAGATGCAACACAAACTGCAGCACAAGTTAAAAGTACAATTTTAACTGATGGTAAGGCGGAAATTGAACGCCTGACAGCTGCTGCTAAGGTTCAAATCGGTACAATTGAAACTCGAGTACGTAAACAGATTTCAGATTATGTAGCAACTTTAGCATTACAACGCATTACAATGCAGCTAGAGGGCAAACTGAATTCAGGGTTACAACAACAAATTATTGATAGAAATATTTCTAAATTAGCTGAGTAAATTAAATTATGTCAATTGTTTTAAGTAAGGTTGCGGAGCCATATGCTGAAGCACTTCTCGATTTAGCTAAATCAAATGACTCTTTAAAAGAAACTACAAACGATATTAACATCGTATCACAGTTTCTGGCGAACTCATCTGATTTAAAAAAATTCCTAGGTAACCCTTTAATTACCCGAGATGCTAAAAAGAATGTTGTAAAAGATATTCTTGGAGAACAAATTAGTGCAAGCACTTTAAAGTTTTTACTATTACTTGTCGACCGTAGTCGTATTGAGGTTCTTGATAGTATTGCTCAAAAATTTTTAGAATTATCTTACAAGCAAGAATCTATTGAAATTGCTAAGATTACTTCGTCAATTCAGTTATCTGCTGATCAACAAAAAGAGATTGCAGCAAAACTGAAGAAAATCACAGGAGCAAAACAAATTAAACTTGCGCTTAAAGTTGATCCTCAGTTGATTGGCGGTTTCACAATTGAAATTGGATCAAAGATGATTGATACAAGTATACGTGGTCAACTTAAGCAAATTAGTGCTCTTTTAGGAGCATAGTTTTGTATAAACTAATAAAAAAATAAGTTTAAAACTTTTTAGTTTAATCTAAAAAATTTTAACTTAAATAGACTTTTTAACAAAAAGTAACATAGATAAAAATATGATCAACATTAGACCGGACGAAATTAGCAACATTATCCGTCAACAAATTGAAAGCTACGACCAAGAAGTTCAAATCGATAATGTAGGTACAGTTCTTCAAATTGGAGATGGTATTGCACGTGTTTATGGCCTTGAGCAGGTTATGGCTGGAGAACTTTTAGAGTTCGAAGATAAAACTATCGGTATTGCTCTTAACCTAGAAAACGATAACGTTGGTGCCGTACTAATGGGTGCTGGTATCGATATTCTAGAAGGGAGTTCTGTACGCTCGACTGGAAAGATCGCACAGGTACCAGTAGGTGAAGGTTTCCTTGGCCGTGTTGTTGATGCTCTTGCTCGCCCGATTGATGGAAAGGGTGATATCCCAAGTAATGAATCAAGACTTGTAGAAGCTATGGCTCCTGGTATTATTACTCGTAAGTCTGTATGTGAGCCTGTGCAAACAGGTATTACTGCAATTGACGCAATGATTCCAATTGGTCGTGGTCAACGTGAGCTAATTATTGGAGACCGTCAAACAGGTAAAAGTTCTGTAGCGATCGACACAATTCTAAACCAAAAAGGTGAAGATGTAGTTTGTGTTTATGTTGCTGTTGGTCAAAAAGCATCATCTGTAGCTTCTGTAGTTACATCAATTGAAGAAAGAGGTGCCGGTTCATACACAATTGTCGTAGCAGCAAACGCGGATGATCCAGCAACACTTCAGTACATCGCTCCTTATACTGGTGCAGCATTAGCAGAGTACTTTATGTACAACGGTAAAGCAACACTAGCTATTTACGATGATTTAACTAAGCAAGCGTCTGCATACCGTCAGATGTCTCTACTTCTTCGTCGTCCTCCAGGTCGTGAAGCATACCCTGGTGATGTATTCTACCTTCACTCACGTCTACTAGAGCGTGCAGCAAAACTTAGTGACAAGCTTGGTGGTGGTAGTATGACAGCATTACCAATCATTGAAACACAGGCAGGTGATGTATCAGCGTATATCCCTACAAACGTTATTAGTATTACAGATGGTCAAATTTTCCTATCTGGTGATCTATTCAATGCAGGTATTCGTCCAGCAATTAACGTAGGTATTTCAGTATCTCGTGTAGGTTCAGCTGCACAAATTAAAGCAATGAAGCAAGTTGCTGGTAAGTTAAAGCTTGAACTTGCACAATTTGCTGAATTAGAAGCATTTGCACAGTTCGCATCAGATCTAGACCAAGCTACTCAAAATGAGCTTGCTCGTGGTCAACGTTTACGTGAAATGCTGAAGCAAGCACAAAACTCTCCAATTCCAGTTGAAGAGCAAGTATGTATAATCTATACAGGTATTAACGGATTCCTTGATGATGTAGCAGTTGAAGATGTTAAGGACTTCCTTCTTAAGTTAAGAACATTCATGAAGAGTTCTACTCCTCAACTTCTTTCAACAATCAAGAGTGAGCAAAAAATTTCTGATTCAAGTGAAGAGTCATTAAAGAAAGCTATTGCTGATTGTAAAGGAATGTAATAACCTATATTAGGTTTTATAAAAAAATCCCTCCCTTACAGATTAAATATTAATTAATTTGTAAAGAAGGGATTTTTTTTAATGTATGCTTCGTTGTTCTGTTCTCCACAATTATCATATTTTGAGGCAGCTAAACCTTCACCTTTATTGGAAGGCTCCGATAATTAAAAAAAATGTCGCTTCTGGATTGAAAAACAAATGTTAGAATTATTCCAAATTAATTAAAGTTTCAAAAAAAGGGAATAAACTTACTTTTTTAAAGTAAAATATATAATTAGAAAGATTTATATTCGTTTAAAGTCTAGTTTTATAGTTTGTTTTTTAGTACTTTTGTAGACTTATTCAGTATTTATAAAAACGGTTTAAATATTTCGTATTTGTAAGTCTCAAAAAAGGAGAGTAAAAATGAAAGTTAGCTCGAAAGAATTAGAGGCAAAGAAAGTTAAAGTTGTAGTGGATAAGAATCCAGTTGCTACTTCATTTGAAAAATGGGCGCAACCAGGACACTTCTCTCGAACATTAGCTAAAGGACCAAAAACAACTACTTGGATTTGGAACTTACACGCTGATGCTCACGATTTTGATAGCCAAACTAATTCGTTAGAAGATATTTCAAGAAAAATTTTCAGTGCTCATTTTGGGCAACTGTCACTAATTTTCTTATGGATAAGTGGGATGTGGTTCCACGGTGCACGTTTTTCAAACTATTCAGCATGGTTAACTAGCCCAACAACTATTAAGCCAAGTTCTCAGGTTGTATGGCCAATTGTAGGTCAAGAAATCTTAAATGGTGATGTTGGTGGTGGATTCTCTGGTGTTCAAGTTACATCAGGTTGGTTTGAAATGTGGCGTGCTTGTGGTATTACTAATGAAACTGAACTTTATTGGACAGCAATCGGCGGTCTACTTATGTCAGCAGCAATGATGTTTGCTGGTTGGTTCCACTATCATAAAGCAGCACCTAAACTAGAATGGTTCCAAAACGTAGAATCTATGATGAACCACCACTTAGCTGGTTTACTTGGTTTAGGTTGTTTATCATGGTCTGGTCACCAGATCCATATTAGTTTGCCGGTAAACAAGCTTCTTGATGCTGGTGTTGCACCACAAGAAATTCCATTACCACATGAGCTTCTGTTTAACCAAGAGCTTATGGGGCAACTATATCCTAGTTTTAAGAAGGGTCTATTACCATTCTTTACACTAAACTGGAGTGAATATTCAGATTTCTTAACATTCAAAGGTGGGTTAAACCCAATTACAGGAAGTCTTTGGTTAAGTGACACTGCTCACCACCACTTAGCACTTGCTGTATTATTTATCTTTGCAGGCCACATGTACCGCACAAACTGGGGTATTGGTCACAGTATGAAAGAAATTTTAGAAGCTCACAAGGGTCCACTTACAGGTGAAGGGCACAAAGGTCTTTACGAGATCTTAACAACTTCGTGGCACGCACAACTTGCAATTAACCTTGCAATGATGGGTTCACTTAGTATTATTGTTGCTCACCACATGTATGCAATGCCACCTTATCCTTATATTGGTATTGATTACCCAACACAGCTTTCACTATTCACACACCATATGTGGATTGGTGGTTTCTGTGTAACTGGTGCCGGAGCACACGCTTCAATCTTTATGGTTCGTGATTATAGTCCAGTCCAATCATACAATAATTTATTAGACCGTGTATTACGTCACCGTGATGCAATTATTTCTCATTTAAATTGGGTCTGTATTTTCCTAGGAACTCACAGTTTCGGTTTATATATTCACAATGATACAATGCGTGCTTTAGGTCGTCCTCAAGATACGTTCTCTGATAAAGCCATTCAGTTACAACCGATTTTTGCAAAGTGGATTCAGTCTTTACACACACTTGCACCTGGTAGCACAGCACCAAATGCATTAGCAACAGCTAGTTATGCGTTTGGAGGTGATGTTGTTGCAGTAAATGGTAAAATTTCGATGATGCCTATTTCTTTAGGTACAGCTGACTTTATGGTTCACCATATTCATGCTTTTACTATTCACGTAACAGTACTAATTCTTTTAAAAGGTACATTATTTGCGCGTAGTTCTCGTCTAATCCCAGATAAAGCAAACTTAGGCTTCCGTTTCCCTTGTGATGGACCTGGTCGTGGTGGTACTTGTCAAGTATCAGCGTGGGACCACGTTTTCCTAGGCTTATTCTGGATGTACAACTGTATTTCGGTAACAATTTTCCACTTCAGCTGGAAAATGCAATCGGATGTATGGGGTACAATTTCGTCAGCTGGCAAGATTTCTCATATTACTGGGGGTAACTTCGCTAATAGTGCAGTATCAGTTAATGGTTGGCTTCGTGATTTCTTATGGTCACAAGCATCACAAGTTATTCAATCGTACGGTTCAGCAACATCAGCCTATGGTTTAATTTTCTTAGGTGCACACTTTATCTGGGCATTTAGTTTAATGTTCTTATTCAGTGGGCGTGGGTACTGGCAAGAGCTTATTGAATCGATTGTTTGGGCTCACAACAAACTTAAGTTAGCCCCTGCTATTCAACCTCGAGCTTTAAGTATTACACAAGGTCGTGCATCAGGCTTAGCGCACTACCTTCTAGGCGGTATCGGTACAACATGGTCATTCTTCTTAGCAAGAATTATCTCCGTGGGTTAAATATAAAAAAAGGAGAATAAATTTTTATGGCTACTAAATTTCCTAAGTTTAGTCAAGCACTTGCTCAAGACCCCGCTACTAGAAGAATTTGGTACGGTGTAGCAACTGCTCACGATCTTGAAAGCCATGACGGAATGACAGAAGAAAGTCTTTACCAAAAGATTTTCGCTTCACATTTTGGTCATTTGGCAATTATTTTTTTATGGACATCAGGAAACCTATTCCACGTAGCGTGGCAGGGTAACTTCCAACAATGGGTTTTAAATCCACTAAAAGTTAAACCAATTGCTCACGCAATTTGGGATCCGCATTTCGGTCAATCTGCTATTAAAGCATTTACTCGAGGTGGAGTATCTTATCCGGTTAACATTGCTACTTCTGGTGTATATCACTGGTGGTACACAATCGGTATGAGATCAAACACTGATTTATACTTTGGTGCTTTAGGTTTACTGTGCCTTTCATGTGCACTGCTATTTGCAGGGTGGTTACATTTACAACCTAAATTCCGCCCTGGTTTAGCTTGGTTCAAAAACAACGAATCAAGATTAAACCATCACTTATCTGGTTTATTTGGAGTAAGTTCACTTGCTTGGACAGGTCACTTAATCCACGTAGCAATTCCTGAGTCTCGTGGTCAACACGTTCGTTGGGATAATTTAACAACAACTGTTCCACACCCAGAAGGATTAACTCCGTTTTTCTCCGGTAACTGGGGAGTTTATGCAGAAAATCCAGATACTGCAAGCCACATCTTTGGTACAAATGAAGGTGCAGGTACTGCAATCCTAACATTCCTTGGTGGTTTCCACCCACAAACGCAATCAATGTGGCTGACAGATATTGCTCACCATCACTTAGCAATTGCTATTGTGTTTATTTTTGCTGGCCACATGTACCGTACAAATTGGGGTATTGGACACAGTATGAAGGAAATTTTAGATGCTCACGTACCACCTAAAGGACGTTTAGGTGCAGGACACAAAGGGTTATTCGAAACTATTACTAATAGTTTACATATGCAACTTGGTCTAGCACTTGCTTCTATTGGTGTTGCAACATCACTAGTTGCACAACACATGTATGCTCTTCCTCCATATGCTTTTATGGCAAAGGATTATGTAACACAAGCAGCTCTTTACACGCACCACCAGTATATCGCTGGTTTCCTAATGGTAGGTGCATTTGCTCACGGTGCTATTTTCTTCGTAAGAGATTATGACCCGGAAGTAAACAAAGATAACGTACTTGCTAGAATGTTACAGCATAAAGAAGCGATTATTTCACACTTAAGTTGGGTAAGTTTATTCCTAGGTTTCCACACTCTTGGTTTATACATCCACAACGATACGTGTGTAGCTTTTGGTACACCTGAAAAACAGATTTTATTTGAGCCAGTATTTGCTCAGTTTATCCAAGCAGCTTCAGGTAAAGCTGTTTACGGTTTCGATGTTTTATTATCTTCTTCAACTAGTGCAGCGAGTGTTGCTAGTAGTAAAATTTGGCTACCTGGTTGGCTTGAAGCTATTAACAGCGGAAAAAATGACCTATTCTTAACTATTGGACCTGGTGATTTCTTAGTACACCACGCAATTGCTTTAGGATTACACACAACAACTTTAATTCTTGTTAAAGGTGCACTAGATGCGCGTGGATCAAAGTTAATGCCAGATAAAAAAGATTTTGGATACAGTTTCCCTTGTGATGGACCTGGTCGTGGTGGTACTTGTGATATCTCAGCTTGGGACGCATTCTATCTAGCAATGTTCTGGATGCTAAATACAATTGGATGGACAACATTCTATTGGCACTGGAAACACATGACTATTTGGGGTGGAAATGCTGCTGCATTTAACGAGTCTTCAACTTATATCATGGGTTGGCTCCGTGACTACTTATGGTTAAATTCGTCACCATTAATTAATGGTTATAACGCATTTGGTATGAACGCTCAAGCTGTATGGGCTTGGATGTTCTTATTCGGCCACTTAATTTGGGCAACAGGTTTTATGTTCTTAATTTCGTGGCGTGGTTATTGGCAAGAACTTATCGAAACGTTAGTTTGGGCGCACGAGCGTACACCAATTGCTAACTTAGTTCGATGGAAAGATAAGCCAATTGCATTATCAATCGTTCAAGCTAGACTTGTAGGTCTTGCTCACTTTGCAGTTGGATACATATTTACTTATGCACCATTTGTAATTGCTTCGACTACAGGTAAGTTTGGTTAACAAGTAGTTTTCTTAAAAACTAAAAGTTAACAAAACTTTTTTAGTTGCCCAGTTATTTAATTTTAATTGAGCAACTAAGGAAGTTTTTAATTAAAATGGTCGGTTAAATTAGATTATAGAATTTTGTCAGTTCTATTACTTTTAGATCAACTGGAGAAATTTTTTAGGCAAATAAATGTGTTTACCTATTTTCAAATAAATTCCACGCGATAGCGTCTCCCATAATATTTCTATCACGGGTGGCGACATCCTGGCTTTTAAAAAAGTGGGCTGTAAGGGGATAATCCTTCATGGCCTGTGGATCGTTTTGAGGAAGTAGAGGTGTATTGGTTGTCCCTTTACAATTAGCTTGGCGAGCGAAGAATAAGGGCTCTGTTAAACTCTTGTCGGCTTTAGCCCCGACTTAGTTGTTGTTAATTTTCCGAATCTCTTTAAGCGTCTCGATATAAATATGTCACAACTTAAATCCTGTTCAAAAGAATTGTTGGTATAAGGTAGTATTGTAAATTTTATATGGCCGAAATAATTTTATTGATTGAACAAAATACGTAATGATCGCTAAATTATTTTTGTGTATAAAAAAAATAAGGATTGAATAATTCTGTAGTATCAATTAATATAAAAACTAACGGGATGTAGCGCAGCTTGGTAGCGCATCTGCCTTGGGAGCAGGGTGTCGCAGGTTCAAATCCTGTCATCCCGATTTTTTGAAATACTTAGCCTTTTATTTTTTTGTATATTAAAATATTTTTTTTTATACAAAAAGAAACAAAAGTACTAACGAAACCCTGGAACCCCATCAAAGGATTTTATTTGAATAAAACCAAATAAAACAAATTTCGTTATGAAATGTACATTATAAATGAGGAAGATTTTAAAAATCATGTAATTAGTAGTGATGTTTCTTCGAATTCCTTTAAGAAAAATCAATTAATTTTCGCTCCGGCGAGTGTCGGTAAAACAACTCTTTTTGTCCTTGAAGTTTTATATAAAACGTTAGCTCATTCGTTTAATAATGCCTTATTGGTAGCCTTGCCTAGCCCTTTTTACGGCTTCGAATTCTTTGTTAAAGGCATCAGAAAGGAATACTGATTACTCATTTTTTAACCACCACCAGCAATAGAAAGTATTTCCAAACAATCGTTATTCTTAAGATACGTTTTTTTCCAAACATTTTTAACTAGTACAGTACCATTGTAATCTATTACAATTACATTTTGATTAAAGCCTAAATAGTTCATTAATTCTAAAATCGTCAGGGTTGAATTAAATATATATCTTGCTCCATTTATATTTAATACATTATTTGTTTTTTTTAATTTCATAAGTAATGAAGTTCCTAATTTATTTTTAAATTTAACATCAATGTTTTATACCCACACACGATTTAGCCCTTCCATGATACTTTTAACCTCTTGTAATTAAAATAACAGTAATATTTGATAAATTTGCGAAAATTTTCAGAAATGGTAATTCGAAAACACAAACAAAGTTAAATTCTTAGTCACATTATTTTAATATAAATTGACGCAGTTTAGTATATTAAATTTTATTTACGGGACTTAGCCTGTATCTTAGGTTGGGAAAATCTTGTAAAAATTAATTTGGCGTATGATTATAAAATTTGCTTAATTTTAGTTATAATTCTATACAAGAGTATAAATTAAAATGTAAAACTTTTTAATAAACAGATTATGTCACACAGTGTAAGAGTTTATGATACTTGTATCGGGTGTACTCAATGTGTTCGTGCTTGTCCTTGTGACGTTTTAGAAATGGTCCCTTGGGATGGATGTAAAGCTGGGCAGATCGCATCTGCCCCACGTGCTGAGGATTGTATTGGGTGCAAACGATGTGAAACAGCTTGCCCTACCGATTTTTTAAGTGTACGTGTATACTTAGGAAGTGAAACTACTCGAAGTTTAGGTTTAACTTACTAAATCAAAGTAAAATTAAAAAATATTCTAACTATGATTAACTGGAATGTTATTGCTCAATTAACGTCACTTGCGTTAGTTGTTCTTTCAGGCCCCGCAATTATTTTTCTTCTATATTTTAAACGTGGAAATCTTTAATATTCTAACCATTTAAAGGTTCTTTATAAAATTTAGAAGAATACAGCCCGTATAATAAAATAAATATTTTATACGGGCTGTATTTTTTATAAGGAGTGCAAAACAGTGAAATACACACTTAAAATCATTTTTACGGCCAAGGTTTAAAATTTTTCTTAAAGCTTGCATTAAATAGAAAAAATCGGAGAAGGTGGGATTCGAACCCACGGAAGCTTGCACTTCATCTGATTTCAAATCAGACGCAATCGACCAACTCTGCCACCTCTCCCTAGATACATATAATAGATAATAGATAGGAAAATGTCAAGCGCTTTAGAACCTTAAAAAAAAACGGGTTCTATTTAGTTATAAGTATTGGGCAAGAAAGGATTCGAACCTTTGACACCGTGGTTCGTAGCCACGTGCTCTAGTCCACTGAGCTACAAGCCCTAAAGATTATTGTACAAAAAACTCAATAAAAAGTCAAATCCAAGTACCTTTTATTTATTTATTTAAAAATTTTAAAAAGTCTTTAAGATATATAATCTGGGGTGGTAGGGCTCGAACCTACGAATAGCGGAGTCAAAGTCCGTTGCCTTACCACTTGGCTACACCCCATAATTTCTGAACGAAATCCTTATATATGAAAATAAAACTTGTCTTCACAGTTGTCAAGTTAGGTTTTTCTAGTAAAAAAAAAGGAACTAATTATCTATTAGATAATTAGTTCTTTTTTTACCTCTTTGTGACTAGTTAATAAAACTTTTCTAATTAATTTTATTAATCTAAAGGACGCATAGAAAGTACTGGCTCGTTCTCTCGGTTAATACCTTTTTCAAAACCTGCAGCTGCAGCTCTTGCACGACCAGCGTGCCAAAGGTGACCAACCCATAGGAAGAAACCTAGGAAGAAGTGAGATGTAGTTAACCAAGAACGTGGAGATACGTAGTTAACCGAGTTAATTTCAGTTGCTACACCACCTACTGAGTTTAATGCACCTAGTGGAGCGTGAGTCATATACTCTGCTGCACGTCTCTCTTGCCATGGTTGAATATCATTACGGATCTTGTTTAGATCTAGACCGTTAGGACCACGAAGTGGCTCAACCCATGGAGCTCGCATATCCCAGAAACGCATTGTTTCACCACCAAAGATAATCTCACCAGAAGGTGATCTCATAAGGTACTTACCTAAACCTGTAGGACCTTGTGCTGATGCTACGTTAGCACCTAGACGTTGGTCACGTACTAGGAAAGTAAATGCTTGTGATTGAGATGCCTCTGGACCAGTAGGACCAAAGAACTCACTTGGATAAGCTGTGTTGTTGTACCATACAAAAACTGCAGCAGTTAAACCCATACCACTAAGAGCAGCTAAACTATAAGAAAGGTATGCTTCACCAGACCATACAAATGTACGTCTTGCCCAAGCAAAAGGCTTAGTAAGAATGTGCCAGATTCCACCAACGATACATAGGAAACCAAGCCAGATGTGTCCACCTACTAGATCTTCTAAGTTGTTTACACTGATAATCCAACCATCTCCACCAAATGGTGACTTAAGAACATAACCAAAAATGATTAATGGGTTTAGTGTCGGAGCAGATACTACACGAACGTCTCCACCACCTGGAGCCCAAGTATCGTAAAGACCACCAACAAAACAAGCTTTAGCTACAAGAAGGAAACAACCAATTCCAAGAAGAATTAAGTGAATACCTAAAATTGTAGTCATTTTGTTTTTGTCACGCCAATCGTAACCAAAGAATGGGAAGCTTTCTTCTAAAGTATCAGGCCCAATTAGTGAGTGATAAACACCACCAAAACCTAAAACTGCTGATGAAATTAAGTGAAGAACACCCACCACAAAAAATGGATATACACTAACTACTTCACCACCTGGTCCAACACCCCAACCTAAAGTTGTAAGGTGAGGGATAAGGATACAACCTTGCTCATAAAGCGGCTTCTCCGGGATGTAGTGTGCTACTTCGAAAAGTGTCATTGCACCACACCAGAAAACCATAAGACCTGCGTGTGCAACGTGCGCACCCAGAAGTTTTCCTGAAACATTAATTAAACGGGCATTACCAGACCACCATGCGAATCCTGTAGATTCGATATCACGGCCTGCGATTACTGTGTTAAAGGGCGTTTCCACGTGGTAGTACCTCCTCAGGGAAGATGAAGTTTTCGTGAGGTTGATCTTGTGCAGCCATCCATGCACGGATACCTTCGTTTAGAAGGTTGTTCTTAGTGTAGAATGTTTCGAACTCTGGATCTTCTGCAGCACGTAGCTCTTGCGAAACGAAATCGTATGAACGTAGGTTTAATGCTAAACCAACAATACCAATCGAACTTGTCCACATACCAGCTACTGGTACGAACAGCATAAAGAAGTGTAACCAACGCTTGTTAGAGAAAGCTACACCAAAAATCTGTGACCAGAAACGGTTTGCTGTTACCATTGAGTAAGTCTCTTCAGACTGTGTTGGAGTGAATGCACGGAAAGTGTTAGCCGCGTCACCATCTTCAAATAGTGTGTTTTCTACAGTTGCTCCGTGGATAGCACATAAAAGTGCACCACCTAGGATACCAGCAACACCCATCATGTGGAATGGGTTAAGAGTCCAGTTGTGGAAACCTTGTAAGAATAGAAGGAAACGGAAAATTGCTGCAACACCAAAGCTTGGAGCAAAGAACCAACTTGCTTGTCCTAGAGGGTAAACTAGGAAAACTGTAATAAATACAGCGATTGGACCTGAGAACGCAATAGCGTTGTAAGGACGAATACCTACTAGACGAGCAATTTCAAACTGTCTTAAACAGAAACCAATTACACCAAACGAACCGTGTAATGCAATAAATGTCCAAAGTCCACCGATTTGGAACCAACGAACGATATCACCTTGAGCTTCTGGTCCCCAGATAAGTAGTAATGAGTGACCCATACTGTTAGCTGGAGTAGAAACTGCAGCAGTAAGGAAGTTACAACCCTCTAGGAAAGAACTAGCTAAACCGTGAGTGTACCAAGATGTTACGAAAGTGATACCTGTTAGCCAACCACCTACTGCTAAGAAAGCACAAGGGAAAAGAAGAAGTCCAGACCAACCAACGAAAACGAAACGGTCACGCTTTAGCCAGTCATCAACAAGATCGAATGGACTACGATCTTGATTTTGTCCGATTGCGATAGTCATGTTAACTATTATTTATTTTTAATAAAAAGTGAATTTTTTTCTATCTTGAAAAGAAAACAGCAAAATTTGCCAAACTTATAAAAATAGATCAAAATATAACTTGTCTTGTCATTTTATAATACAATTATAGTATCAAATAGAAAGGAGTGGCTAAAAAGTATTAATATTAAAGTTTATAAAACTTAAGGATTACATTAACCATTCTTAATAGTTTTCATTTTCATTAAGTTTTCCAGTAATTTTTAACCAGTTTTGTGCTTCAATGTAATTATTTGGTGCTAAACGGATTGCTTTTTTCCAATAACTACTAGCTTTTTCAAAACTATTCTGTGCTAGCTCAAATTCTTTTTTTTCAGATGCTTTCGTACCCTGATAATGGTAAATAACTGCTATGTTATTAAGAGCTTGGGGTAATCGGGAATTTAGTTCAAGAGCTTGGTGATAATATTCAAGTGCTTTAGAATAATCACCATTATTACTGTAAATTAGACCTATATTGTATAATATATAACTTCGATCATAAGGGTCTTCTTCGAGTTTTAATGCTTCATAATAATTTTCTAATGCCTCCGCATAGTCCCCGCTCGATTGAGCTGACATACCATAACGGTAATACGAGAACGCTTGTTTTTCATCTTTACTTGCGGGAAGGACCTTTAATAAAATATCTGCTAAAACAGTAAAAGTTTTGTCAATAAAATTATCGTTTTTTTGGTTCATTAGACTATAGGTTAACTATTTACTGTACTATAAATATTTTTTAAACTGGCGCATAAATTTAAAATGAGATTTTAGAGTTATTTGCACTTCTTGTTATATTAAACAATTACATGTTTATAAAAATAGAATTACTCATTATGCTTAGGAATGCTAATTAAAGTAGTTTTATTATATATATATAAATAATTTTAGTTTCAAGACTCCTGTTTAGGACTGAAACCTTTATTTAAATTTTATAAAGAAATAACTAAAAGAGTGATTTTAAAAAGCTTTTGTAAAAAAATAATTAGGGTTGGTTTGTTGACACTATTAGATAACTTTTTTAATATAAAGATTATACAAGTATTTATTTTCCTTTAAAAATACAAAAAATTAATTTAACATTTTGTAGTAATAGATGGCTAAACAGGGTATGATCCAGCGCGAAAAAAAACGTGAGCGCATGGTAACTAAATATAGAGTTAAACGGGAATCAATTAAGCAGCAATTAAAAGAAATAAATTCTTTTCAAGAAAGAGTAGCCCTTTATAAAAAATTTGAAAGAATTCCACGAAATTCTTCACCTTCACGTCAACGTAACCGTTGTTGGGTAACGGGGCGAAGTCGAGGATTTTATAGAGATTTTGGATTATCACGCCATGTTCTAAGAGAAATGGGTAATGATGGTCTTATTCCGGGTTTAAAAAAGTCGAGTTGGTAACCAGTAATAAGTAATTATGACAAAACGAACACTCCGAGGTACAAATTTAAAAAAAGTTAGA
>Ga0209192_10000821_pt1 | contig 27624 bp, 34 predicted proteins | sample ArcticOcean_MG_C_11_FD_187433 | JGI IMG/M metagenome (GOLD analysis project Ga0209192, IMG submission 187433) | Marine microbial communities from western Arctic Ocean - ArcticOcean_MG_CB2_154 (SPAdes) (version 2) | ecosystem: Environmental > Aquatic > Marine > Oceanic | place: Arctic Ocean... | reverse complement strand
GCTGGAGAAGTTCGTGGAATGTGCCGATTTCGAAAAATTCTTAAATTTTAACAACCCGGTCGAGTTGGTAGAATCCAAATAGCCCTTGTAATTCGAAGCACGTTCGCCAAACCCGTGGTTACTTCTTTGTCGTCACACCCATTTTTACTTTACAAAGTACCGAGCCTTTATATTGTCAATCATATTTGCCGCCCACGTACCCGGTTTAACCTGCATGTACCCATATGTATCAATAGTCACAAGGTCTGGTGGGAGGTCCTGCGCCAATACACCAACCTCCTTACCCCGATTACCATATGTCGACATAGCGATATCATTCCACGTCCACGAATACACTGTAACCCCCCGAATGTCACCGATTTTCTTTAAATTATCTTTTAATCGTTTATCTGAATACTTTTTTGTTGCCCTGGGGGGAGACTTTTTACCCTTTTCGTTGGAGCTTTCCTGCTTTGCTGCCATTTCTTTTTTAAACTGGACCATGTCAGCCTTAGCCTTCAGTTTCATCTTACCCAATTTCTTCTTATCATCGGCGATATCCATTACGGTTTGTTTATCAACCATATCGGCGTTCGCTTCCGCAGCGGACATTTTCATTACCGCGTCTGCATTTGCCATTTTTACCTTCTGATATGCAGCCTGTAGTTTTAGACGCTGCGCCTCATCAGCTGGGGTCAATTTAGTCTTGACAACTTCCCTACCGTCAACCATTATAGTCTCCGTACCCGGTGCTAGTGTCAGAAAATTTTCACGTTTCGACCGAACGTACCAGTAAATGGATAGTACAACCAGCCATATTACGAATACGTACTTCAATCTTATATCGACATTCTTCATTTATATACCATTACATTTTTTTAGTGACCAGTTTAGTTTGAGTCTTCAAAACATCGAGTTCTTTACCGAGAAGTTTAGCATTTTTCATCGAAGTGAGTTTATTTACCTTTTCAGTAACTTCCTTACGTTTCTTCTCCGCTTTTACAATGTCCACACCCGATTTGAGTTTCAGAGCACTCATCGCTTTATCACGTATCAACTGCATTTCCATCGTGAGTGTATCAACTTGTATCTTAGTTTCGCGTTCCATCTTATCGGTAACGTCAACTAAATCACTCTTTAGCTTTGCAAGCTGTGCCATAATAGCCTCACTCTTTGCAAGAGCGGCCTTATCCCCCGCATCGGCGGCCTTCCCCAAGGGGGTAATTTTGGTAATGAGTAGTTTCTTCTTTCCATCGTGAACAGCTTGCAACTTCTGTTGTTCATCATTGGAATCTTTCTGTAATTTGGTAATTTTCATCTTAAGGTCTGCAGCCTTTTTCAAACCTTCGCGCCCTTCGACGAGTTTAGCATTAACACGCGCACTTATATCAGCAACACTCATAGTTATTATACAATAACAAATTATTTAAGGTTAAATTTGGGAGAAAATTGGTTCGAATACAGGAACCCCCTGGGTGTTTCAATAAATTTATCGTTCCGTGGTTCCACTGTACCATTTTTATCCAGTAAAGTAACTCCCGCAAGTAGAAATGCTACAAATCCGAGAAGCGCGTAAGGCATTTATAATTATTAAATATTTTTAATCCGCTCACGAAGTGTCATACCATCACTTCCAGGTCTTTCAGCAATCTGCATACATTGATTTTCGTTGAAAATATTACCATGTGTGTCACAAAGTGGGCACGGCGCTGACGGAATTTCAGATGGACCGTGGTTATGCTTTGGGATAGGTCGCTTTTTATTACGTTTGACCTTACTGATGGGTTTTGGTGCATCGGGATCATGCCGTTCACAGTATGTTTGTCCCAATATACACGTACGTTTACACGGGTTACCCCGAATGTTAATTCCTGTACAACACACCTTCTTCGCTCTCGGCGGTTTCGGCTTTTTCGGTTCCTTTATGGGTCTCGAATGAACTTTACACGTAGCACAACCTTCCATACAAAATTTCATACACTGAGTACCCTTCGCTGTCACAAAGGGACACCGAATCTTTACCACTTTTGGTTTGGGTACGCGTTTGTTACTTCTGAGTTCTGCATTTTCCCGACGTAACGATTCATTCTCTTTCTCGAGCGCTTCGATTTTTTTTGATAATTCACACGACATTTTTAGGACTTACATTTACGAACAATTGAACGTTACTTAGGTTATTTTTTTTGTCTATATAAAACAAGATGGGAACTTCGATTCACGACATTCCTAAAAAGGTTCAGTATATTGTAATAGATTCCAATTTTGTAAATGGTTCAAATAACACATTCTCGTTGGATCTTACACTGAAATCAAATACACACGTTGAAGACTTTGGACGTGTACTGGGTGTAAAGATGGTTGATTTTTACATTACACAGGTCGGTGGAGAAAATCCCACCAGTGACGCCCAACCGAGCAATATAGCAAAGTTTGTTGATGTTATATGCCCCGATATCCCTAAAGCTGCGCAGATGTTAGATGAACGACACGGGCAAATTTTGGCAAGAGTTCCATTAGAACGACACTACAACCATGCATCTCATACAGTTCTACGAGACAAACAATGGAAAAGTTTTAATCGAAAAACAAACTACTTCAATCCTATATCTATCAGGAAATTGAACTTCAGTATATACGAACAACAAGATGACGGAGACTATATAACACTTCAACCCGATTCCAAATGGTTTATGATTTTGGAAGTCACTACCGTTGATATGAAAGAGACACCGATAAACAAAGAAGTTCAAATTTTAGAAGCTTTACACGCTCTCATCGGGAAGATTGATACATTAAATTTAAACATCAAAAAACTTCCGGAGAAAGAAGAAGAAAAACCTAAACGTAAAAAGATTTCATTTAATTATATTTTATTAACCCTCACTATACTCACGGGTGGATATATATTTTATAAAAATAGAGGTGGGGGTGCCTCAATACCTCAACCACAAATGATACTTCCACGTTAAATTAACGTATCATATAGATTATCGTCACCCGGGCTCTGATACTTCCCATCTGTCCATCTATTATTATCCTTTTCAACCGCCTTTACATGAAGTATAGCTAATTGTGGAAGAGCCTCTAGCGCAACCTTCTTTTCACATCCCGTTATCACCTCATGTAAACCATTATTCCATTTCGCGGTACCATTGTTTTTGTATACACGCCCTTGATAATCTGGCCAATTAACCCAACCCATATCGTTTACGGTGAAATCGTGTGCCTTATACCACTCATCGGTCGCACCTAAACAAATATTAAGCCGGGGGACCATCAATAAATCTGCACCAGAATCATTGATAATTTGTTTAATGTTTTTTATAAGCACTTCCTTCGGCATTTCATCTGGGTCTAACATAAAAATATAGTCACCGGAGCAGTTTTCGATGTGGAAGTTTCTATGTGCACTAAAATCACCATCAAAATCTCTCTCACATGTAACGATATCATCTTTGAAATGGTCGATAACACTTATAACTTTGGGAGTGACATGCTTCGTATCTACTAAAATGTTAATTTCATCTTCGGGATCCTTCACTTTTTTTATAAATGAAATGAGTGAATATAAATCCCTAGACTCGTTACACACCATAATAGAATAAGATAGTTTCATTTGAATAATTAAAGATAAATATCTTTAAATGTGTATGATTCCCGAACTCATTCATAAAGTGATAATCGTAGATGGGGGGGAACTTCCCAAACTTCCGGAAGGAATGAGAAGTGCAATCGAAACGTGGATCAGATTAAACCCGGGATACAAAATGAAATTTTATTCGGGTAATGATTGTGTTGAATATATAAAGAAACATTTCGATAAAGATGTTTTAAATGTGTATAATGCATTAAAACCATATTCATATAAATGTGACTTAATGCGCCACTTGATACTATATAATGAAGGGGGGTGGTACACGGATGCTAGAATGATATGCTATGAACCTCTAGATACATTAACGTCTATGAACAAGGAATTTTATGTATGCGTTGATACCCCTCAACAGCAGTTGTGTATGACAACCGGTTTCATAGGGTCAATTCCAAAACACCAAATTTCTAAGAAGATGATAGATATTGTTTTATGGAATGTGAACCATGGACATTATGGTATGGACTGTCTCGCACCGACCGGACCAGGTGCGTATATAAATGCATGTATCGATCACATTAGAAAGTTTCCAGAAAGGTGTCTAATAGGAAAGCATGTGATAGAAAATGGGGAACAATTTATAGATTTTGTATGTGGTCGAATTGCCAAAGTAAAATATAATAACGCTAAAGGCGCTGATAACAATGATATAACTGGTGGAAATGATTATGGTGAAATGTGGAGAAATTGGGATATCTATTCAACTTGATCGAATAATTTCAAAATGTACTCGTCCGTGTGACCAACCCAAATCTGGTGACAACCTGCAGGGTTTTCAGAAACATAATCCTGCACACCGAACTCCAACGATTCTTCTCTCGTAGGTCGCGTAAGTTTGGAAATTGCAAAATAAACATCGTCGGGTTCACCTATATGTGGTTTACTTTTACATAATTTTTTCGTACTTTCAACATTTCTGAGATAGAACCCACCATTGAAAAGATAAAATATATTGGGATGATCATTGAAATTATTTTCCTTAAATTGGTGATCGGATTCTTTACATCTCGGACATGGACAATCCATTCTACATATGTTCATAAGGCGATTCCCATATGGTACATAGTAATGACCACACGCCCCACCCACGATATCATAGTTGAAAAACTTGTCTGGAATCTTTTTAAAAATATACGAGTCCCATGTATTTGTGAGTACGTGTTCAAATTCAGAGAATTTATCCCAAAACTCGTAACTTGTAATCAGAGTGTCATATTCCCTGACAGTCTGATTTTTTTCCATTGCTTGAATGTACCTTACATTTTCCCATTCCTTAGTCGTCTCCATGATTATTTCCTTGTTATCACCGCTATGGACTATCACTAATGTAGTATCACCACCACCGTAAACATTAGCGATATTCCATAAATTATATTTCAAAATATCCATATATCTAAACTCGACGAACATCATACATAATTTAGATGTAACTGCCCATTTCGTTTTTTCCTTCGGTGGTTCCTTAGTGCGTGAAAACACGAGGTCTTCGTACGCGTCCAATTTCATGGTATATTAAAATACTTAAGGATAAACCCTTTATATATATATACATGTGCGGTATACTTACATTATTTGGTGAGGTTGTGGAAGCGCCTGAATACTTACTCTCTCACAGGGGACCAGATGCATATAAGTCTACGACACTTGGTAAATGTCGCATGGATTTCTATCGCCTCAAGATCAACGATCTCACCGACGCTGGTATGCAACCCTTTCTACACCGAGGCCACATGTTAACATGCAACGGTGAAATTTATAATCACGAAGAATTTCGTACCGGCGTCGAAAGGAGTACGAGTGATTGTGAAGTTCTCATACCTCTCATACAGGACTATGGAATCATGAAAACCGTCGAACTTATCCGCGGAGACTTCGCATTTACGTATACCGACGGAAAGAGGGTCTTGGCGGCTCGTGATCCATACGGGGTCCGACCAATGTTCTTCGCACGGTATGAGAATGGTTCTATCGCATTTGCAAGTGAAGTTAAGGCGCTCACGTTTCTGAAATCTGAAATACACGTTTTCCCACCTGGTCATATTTACGATTCAGCTTTAGACGATTTCGTGTGCTACCACAATTCATACTGGAATATATATAAGCACGTATCAAACGTTGGTAGTGGTGCATTGAAAACCCGTCTCGAATCGTCGATATTGAAACGACTCGGAAACACTGACCGCGAAATCGGGTTTTTGTTATCGGGTGGTCTCGACAGTAGTCTCATCGCTTCTATAGCCGCAAAGAAACTTGGCAAAATTAGGACATTCTCGGTCGGTCTCGAAGGAAGCCCGGACCACGAAGCGGCGCGTATCGTATCTGATTACATAGGGAGTGACCACTCGGAATTGTATTTCTCTATAGAACAAGGTCTCAAACTGATGCGCGATGTTATCTGGTCATTAGAGTCTTATGATACCACAACCGTGAGGGCGAGTATTCCAATGTGGATTATGTGTAAATACATCAAAGAACATACGGATTGTAGGTATATATTTTCGGGTGAAGGTGCCGACGAAATTTTGGGGGGGTATCTCTATTTTCATAATGCACCCGGGGTCGAAGAGTTTGCTCTAGAAAATATGCGACGTCTACGTTTGATTCATCAATTTGACGGTTTACGGGCGGATAGATGTGCGGGTGCCCACGGTCTTGATCTCATTGTGCCGTTCCTCGATACGGATTTTGTAGATACATGTATGAATATTAACCAGAATGAAAAGGTTGGAAAAGTTGAAAAGGCTATACTACGTAGAGCGTTCGAGGGGTATTTACCGGAGGAGATTTTATGGCGACGTAAGGACGGTATGAGTGACGCCGTCGGTACGGAATGGGTGCAAGCGATCAAACAATATGCAGAGTCGCAGATAAGTGATCGAACCTATTATAAGATTAGAGAGCAAGCGAAGGGGTATAATGTACCATTGAGTAAGGAAGAAGCCTTGTATCGAGAAATATTCTGGGATCTATACGGTCGTGACAATGATCATCTGATAAGTGAAATTTGGCGACCGAAGTGGACGTGCATCACGGATCCGAGTGCACGTCTTTTGATCGACCAATCTACATAACACGACCTTTTGCATCTAATGCAAATACTAAATATGGCGTTCGCTCAACCGTTTCTAAATTTTTCACCGATAAACATATACATCTTTCTATAATAGCGTTCGGGTATGCATTTTGCATGACCTTTTCAAATTCGTCAAGACCCTTGAGCTGCTCTTCAGCCTTTTTGTACCCCTGATCACCACTTTTACCCTCAATAATGTAAATTTCATCGTCCATTTTCAGTACCAGATCGGGAATGTTCATCTCCTTTGGTATAGAAACGTCACCTTCCCGCGTCGAAAACTTACTCCTTGCACCCCCTGCGTGGTTATGAAATAGTACATCAAACCCACTTGTCGATGCGAGTACGTGAAAAAGTATTGTCGACACCTTCTCGGATACAGATCCAGATAGTTTTTTATAATACGAACCACTCAAATGTGTCCCAAGAGTTGTCACGTGCTCATGACCAGAAAGACGAAGGTCTACCTGGCGGTTAGCCATCATGAATTTATGACTCGAACCACATAATTTAGTGACACCGTGGGACGTAACAATTATTTTACATGCAGGAATAATGTGATGGATCGTATACGCTAAGAGTGAAACGATGCCGATGTTCGGATCACTGGAAATCTGACAATTGTCACCCTTCGAGAGGCGAGCATTGATGTCGAATTCGTCAAAACTCTTCTGATAGATGAGTAGATGTGTGTTTCCCGGTTTCTTTTTTATTGTGTTTACCTGAAATAGTAACTCGTGGACATTCTTAAAAGGTTCAATATCTTCCAACATGTCCGTAAATGGTTCGTCTCGGAACCTTAATATCGCATCGTGCGTTTTGTATAATCTCGAATGCAGTTTTGCCGTATCCGTTCTAAAGGTTGGGCGTTGAGAATACATGAACATAAAAGGGATACCTGGATAATACTGACGACCAACCACCAATTTTGTCGCACGTTGCCCAAAACACGTATTTCGTGATTCAGATTCCGTCGTTTGTGTAGCTTCTACGAGTAAAATTGGTGTGTCGTTTTCCAGGATTATATAGTCGCACATAGACCCCCCAGGTTTGATGAACTCTATTGATACATTTTCAAAACCGCGAATATTTAGTACCCATGTCCACATACCATCGTCGTCGAATGGTACATCGTAAACTACTTTATGTACGCGTTTTTTGAATATATATGAAAGAATGCACGCGACATCTTCTTCTTGTGGGTATTCTTCTGTTAATATCGTAATCATAATTGATTTTTTATGAACTTTTTGTTTCACTTAGGTCTAATCTTTTAATGGAATTGTCGAAAATTACGGCATCTTTCTCAAACCCAGTGTACGCACGCTTGGTATTCATACACGCGACCGCCAGGGTAGCTGACCCCATACACGAATCAAGAACGACTTCACCTTCATTACTGAATGTTCTGACCAGGTACTCTATCAGGGGTAACGGTTTTTGTGTCGGGTGTATACATTTACCTTCATTTTTAAACTCGAGTACACTCCTAGGATAATTAGTGACTGTTTGAACATAGTCGTTTTGTACTTTACGTCCCTTCCGGTGTTCCGTCTCACCGTTCTTACCTTTCATAACCTTGTTACACTCTACAGTACCCTGCGGATTATACGTCATTTTATTTTTCGCATTTTTAGACGTCTTACCATTCGAAAATACGAGTATATCTTCGTGTTCGCATAAGACTTTATAGGGTGCTTGCGCAAACCCACCTGGTTTGGATTTCTTCCATACGAGTGAATATTTAAACATTTCAAAATTCGACGACACTAGACGACTCGTAAATGGCTGCTGTCCGAATAGGATTATAGTTCCGTAAGGTTTAAGTATACGTTTATACTCTCCCCACATCGCGTCCAAGTCAACGACTGTGTCCCACTTACACTCCGTGACACCATACGGTAGGTCAGTGCATACGAGATCCACACTCGCATTTGGAATGCGTGTTTTCATACCACTTATACAACACTCGTTGAAAATCTGATTTTTCCAGCCCAGTCGTTCACGTCGCGTACATATATGAAGTCTTTCTATAACGTTCGAAGCCCCTTTACCGTTACATGTAAACCTCTTGTGATCAAATTCAAGGCATTCGTAGTCGCCGTAACTCTTAAAAATATCTACAATATCAGCGCTGGGAATGATACCCTCATTATTATAACTCATGATTATGAGCTTTGCTTTAGTTTTCCCCATAAACTCTTTTAGTTCATCTACGCATTTGGGTTTAGAGCACCACGCGGACTGTTGTACACACAACGGTGTACCGGTCTTGTTATCTTTAATTTGTATATCTTCTTCGTATCTGGACAGGGTCTCAAGTACATGGTAATACGTCGCATAGTTTCGTTGATTATACGGTGGATCCATATATATGACGTCATAGTCTCTATCGATGATACGTTTAGCGTCACACCTATGTGTTTCACCCCTAGGTGCACACGTATTGTCGATTAACTTCTCGAGAATGAACGGTTTAAGTGCACGTGAATCCCAGATTTCATTGTATGCACCGTACGTACCCGGTATATTCGAAAATTTCGACACTGATTCTATGATATTTCCGAGAAGTAGCATATACGTGGCATAGTTTATCGTACCGTCATGTTCCCATGTATGTATTTGCTTGCGCATGGCGTCGATCTTTGCAGCATTTTCGGTCGTGAAATACTTGCGCCCACCCTCGGGTGAGTAAAGTTTCGTGATCAGACCGTGAACAGGTTGTATAATATTCAATTGTGAGATATAGTCGTCTATATTCGTATCTTTTGGTACCCTCGTACGACAATAACAGAGTACGTATGCGTAATGATTTATGTCACAAGAACTCACATCTTCGAAATGGTTACACAATTCGCGTGCTATACACCCCGTTCCACCGAAACAATCTAAAACTTTTGATTCTACGGGAACTCTTTTACATATCTCACCGATGATATTTGTCGCGAGAACGTTTTTGTTCCCAAGATATCGCATATATAAATTAGTCTTTTAAACTTTAAATGATATATATAAATATGTTACGTAAAACAATTTTTGAACAATTGGATAGTATAAAAAAACTTATTTATCTTCCACCTAAACTTTCACGACCTGATATCACATTTAATCAATTGTTAATACTTGAAAAAAATATAGAAAAAATTTTTAAAGAACTACAGAATGTTAATTATATATTAGAAAGATATTACCCGAATCGACGCTCGGGACCTCGTTGAATGAGATAGATATGGTCGTACATGTGCAGTAATGCGATAGTCAACGCGAATGTAGAAATTACAACGGTGTTCGCTTTTCGCGCGAGCCATACATGCGCGATAATCAGACCAATCAATACGAGTTGAACGATACTGAGTTTAGGTAGTTTATTGATGAAGCGTTTGTCGAGGGTATCAACCTTTTCAGTTGGTTCGGGTGTCGCGTACATGGATTGTGTTTTATATCCGGGCATTTATTATATACAGATGAAATATTTTTCAATTCTCCTGATACTGGTAGCATTTGACTATTTGAAGAATCCAATTGATCGATTATATTTCAACTCACCAATGCGTCCATTATACGGAATACGAAACACTTTAATCGATATTTTCATGTATAAATCGGTATATGATATACAAAATTTTAAGGGGTTGGGAGTACTACACCTAAAATATGAAGATATACGTAAAGAATATGATAAAATTTCAAAAAAAATAAAAAAACGTTACTTCCACGACGAAGATCCGTGGTTTTCTCCAAACAAAAAGTATTATTATTACAAAGCGTGTTATTTCCCAAAACTATATACTTTATTGCGTCAGATACCATGTATACGAAAAGATACCGCTGTGATAGCTGTAATGGAAGGTACACATCATATACCAGCGCACCGTGCAGAATCTAATTTATATCTGAGGTACCATCTCACTATAAAGGGTGGCGGTGAATGCACACTTTATACTGACACTGGGAACCATTCACACGATGAAGGTTCTAAATTTTTATTTGATCACTCTAGATACCACGAAGTTAAAAAACCAAGTGATGGAACCAGGGTTGTACTTATTTTAGATGTACATAGATTTCTTATACGCCCGGGAGAGTCTTCTTCTTAGGTGCAGCGGTCTTTTTAGGTGCAGCGGTCTTCTCAGCGGCGGGTTCAGTGGGACTAGCGGCGGTGGAGCCAGCGGGGCCAACGGGGCCGACGGGGCCAACGGAGCCAGCGGGGCCAACGGAGCCAGCGGGGCCAGCGGGGCCAACGGGGCCAGGGGGGCCAGCGGGGCCTTCTGACCCCGAACCAGAACCTCCCAGTTCGACCTGATCGATCAACTTTGTGATGGCGTAGTAAATACGCGACTTATCGATACGTGTACGTTTCAGTTCTTCTTCAATTTCTTTGCGCAGAGAGTCCATTGTATATATATAAAAGAAAGATTATCTTTAATACATATGATCATTATCGGTCCCACCCTCAAATCTGGGATTGGTCAACATGCAAATAAATATACACGACTATTCCCCGAACAAGCGTATCATCTGATTGGCAGTGAGCTTCCAGAGTCAGAACATGGCCTGATATTTATGATCCCGGTAAGGAATCAGATCGAGTATATCAAGTACGCAAAAACTCGCGTAAAGAACCTGGCGTGTATGACCGTATGTGAAACCGAGACTGTACACGAAGATTATGGATTACTCACTGAACATTTCAGTAAAATATTCGTGCCTAGTGCATACTGTAAGCGTGTTCTATCTCGACAATTTCCAAATACGACGTTTGAAGTTATTCATGCACACATTCCATCTGTACCTAAAAAACCATACGTATTTTATCATATAGGAAACATTGGCGACCAGCGTAAAAATTTCAGGGATGTTTTACAGGCTTTCATTCGTTTGAATAAACATGATACACGCCTCGTAGTAAAAGCTACGTGTAATACGGACGTAGAAATTCAACTTCCACGTGTTGAGGTTATAAATGGTCTCGTTTCAGAAGAACGTATGAATGAGATACACGATATGAGCGATTGTTATGTAAGCTTTTCCAATTCCGAAGGTGTTGGTATGGGTGCAGTAGAAGCCGCTATGCGTGACAAACCCGTTATAATAACAAACTATGGGGGTGCGCCAGAATATATTAAAACACCGTATACGATTGATTGTGAACTTCAAGAGTTGGAACAAGACGATTTCTTATTCAAAAAAGGAATGACCTGGGGAAAGCCAAACTTCGACCAACTCTTGGAGTTCATGACACATGCATATTCTAATAATGTCCGTAGAATGAATCACGAACATACGAGACAGCTTGTAAGTAAGGAGTATGTATTACGCGAATTCGTCAACAATATAATTGGTAATGAAAACGACGAGACCGGTGAGAATAGCGCCAGAGCCTAGGGCACCCTTCTGAGAAATGAGAAACATATTGAGATCATCGATAAACCCAATACCGGTAGGTTTTTTGAGTATATCGGGCATGATCTTAGCTATAGCTAAATAAACGATCATCGAAATGATCACTGGTTTTAACGTATCTTGATCAAACATTTATAGTACACTCACAAAATAATACGCTTAGCACCCAACACCTTTTCCGAATCCTTGAGTGTGTGTTTTTTACAGAAACACCCATTCACCGCCCTGAATGAACATTTTTTTCCTTTCATTGTCAAAGCTTGACAAATCCCACCGGAATTCCTTTTCGCAATGACCCTTTCTGGGACGTCATTGAGAAAAACAATCGTGCGCGAGTGTTTTTTATCCTCGTGCGCCTTGTACGAGAGGCGCATCTTCTCAACACTACGTAATAAATGTTCGTCTTGAATGTTCATCTTTTCAGTTTGAAAATTCAACTATTTAAGATTAACTTAGGCAAACTTTCCACCTCGTATACGGGTAACATCTTCGAAAATTGGTTTGAGTTCTACCGTTTTCGTATTTTTACAGAATTTCTCACGGGCGTCTTTGATCATAGCCATGATCGTCGCACTGTCAATAATGGTGTCACCACTCGTACACAGTCGCGCCTTAATCTTCTGATACACGCTCACCATCTCTTCAGAGAAGATGATTGCGAGACCTCTAACCGCTTCGGATTTGAAAGACGCGTTTTGAACCCTGGTTTTTATCATTTTGGTAATTTTATCGAGACGGGTCGTAATGTCTTTGCACGCCATCTTCTGGTTCTTACCAACGACGAGTTTGGATAATCGTTCATCACTCACTATGGTACATAATACCGACCTCAGTGTATCACTCGACCTATTTTCGACGTTATCGAGAAAGTCGAGTACTTCATTTTCACCTCGGGTGAATGACATACCAAATATTCCGTCACCACCACCACCACCACCCGAAGGTGCCTCGGGTGTAGCAGCCTTCTGAGCAACGACTGTCTTAGTCTTACGTTTCCTGAATATCATAACCATTAGGGATATGAAGAGCACGAAAACTACGAATCCAATTGCTGGTACGCGCATATTCATTTAAAGTATTCAAACATTTTTATTTTATGAAGTTGAAATGGGTATGTGAATGTTATAAATGTAAAGCACCACTACACCCCACAATATGTAAGACTACCCGCCACGAGCGTAGTATAATATCTCATTACAAACGGATACGCCCATTGTTTCTGATAAATAATCATATACGATACTCATTCATCGGTACAAAAATAGTGAGAGTGTGTTATTGGTGTTTTCGGAACAAGTCTAAAAATGTACACCAATCCTTAAGGGAACGTGAATTGGGTAAGCGCGCGTATGTGAGAAGTAAATCAAAAACGGTATATGAAATTTGTCACTGGTTCAATGGATTGATGCGGTATAAACAAAAGCCTAAGTGAATCTCACATATGTTTGAAGCAGCATCCGCATACATGGGTTCATTCGACAAAGAGGATATGAATCGATGTCTAGACGACTGGTATTCCCGAGGAGGAAACATCATTATAGAGGGTGACACCCCGAGAAACCGATATGCCTATAGACGAATGCCCAAGAAACCATGGGCCACGAAGGAATGGGTCGACCAAAGAGACCACAAGTTATATGCTCTCATGAAAGACCACTTTAGCCCGGAATTCTGGCAAAAGACACGGGCGTGTGGTAAATTATTACCGCATTCACCCAAGTTTCACATTCTCCGCGAGTACGACGAAGTTTGTCGCGGTAAAAAGTTTAGAGAGGATTGCCAAAAAGTGATAGAATGCCTAAGTTAGAGCTTTGAGTTTTAATAAAGTTAAGGAAAGATGGAAAGTGTCCAAAAACTCACCCATATCGAACATATCCTCAAAAGACCCGACTCATATGTAGGTCCAGTCGACGTGAACGTTGAACCATATTGGGTTCTCGACGGTGAAAAGTTTGCGAAGAAAAACCTCAAATATTCCCCGGCGCTCTTGAAAATATTTGACGAAATCCTCGTCAATGCCATAGACCGTAACTCCATCCACCCCAAGTATGTCAACTTGATAGCAGTCGCCATCGATAAGGAGTCTGGAGCTGTCACAATCGAGAACAACGGCCCTCTCGGTGGTATTTCTGTAAAAATGCATGAGAAGGAGGGACTCTGGAACCCCGAACTCGTATTCGGACATCTTCTCACGAGTACTAACTATGACGACACACAAAAGCGGATCGTCGGTGGTCGCAATGGCTACGGTGCTAAATTGACGAATATATACTCCACCGACTTTTCCGTGGTCATCAAGGACCACGAGACGAAGCAAACCTATACCCAATCGTGGTCTAAGAATATGACTGTCTGTAACCCCCCAAAAATAAAAAAATATTCAGCTACTACGTCATCTGTCGCCATCACTTTCACTCCTGAGTGGAAACGTTTCGGGATGTCCAAGATGAACGATACCATTTACAACATCTTTCAAAAACGTGTATGGGATTCGAACATCTGCACCACCCAAAATTGTAAGGTGAAGTTTAATGGCGAGGTGCTCCCAAAACAAAACTTCGAGACGTACGCCAAAATGCACGAAGGTGTCGATCAGATTTCATGTGTATCCGGAGACCGCTGGTCGGTGTGCATCGGCCCATCTGAAAATGGCATGGAACAGGTATCCTTTGTCAATGGTATTTGTACTACGAAAGGTGGCGCGCACGTCGATCACGTGGCGAACCAGATCGCAAATGGTATCATCGATGATATGGCGAAAAAAATTAAATTAAAGCCGCAACAGGTGAAGAACGCGTTTACGATTTTCGTACGGGCGACACTCGAGAACCCAACCTTTTCGAGTCAGGTCAAGTCTGAGTGTACTTCAAAGGCTGTCGATTTCGGGAGTAAGTTTGACCCACCTAAAAACTTTATCAAAAGCGTTATCAAGACGGGTATCGGTGACGAACTCTTAGCGCTTTCAAAGTTTAAGGAGATGAAAGAACTCAAGAAAACCGACGGTGCTCGCAAATCGAAGATTACCGGTATTCCTAAACTGGACGATGCGAATAAAGCCGGGACGGTGCAGTCTGGGAAGTGTACCCTCATCGTTACAGAGGGTGACTCTGCGAAAACACTCGCAGTAGCAGGTCTTTCTGTAGTTGGCCGAGACCATTATGGTGTATTTCCACTTCGTGGTAAGTGTAAGAATGTGAGAGATGTCTCAGTGTCCCAACTCACATCTAACCAAGAGTTTAACGATCTCAAGAAGATTATTGGGCTTCAACAAGATAAGGAATACACAAACGTTTCGGAGTTACGATATGGACGTCTCATGATCATGACCGACGCGGATAATGATGGAAGTCATATCAAAGGTCTCATTCTAAACATGATCCACTATTTCTGGCCAAGCCTCCTCAAGTTGGGTTTTGTGGTGAGTATGGTAACGCCGATAATTAAAGCAAGTAAGGGTTCGGAGTCTAAGTCGTTCTATACAGACTCCGCGTTTAGAACCTGGTATGGTTCAGGTAAGACTGGTTGGAAAATTAAATATTACAAGGGTCTCGGTACATCCACATCTGCGGAGGCGAGAGAATACTTTAAGAAAATTCAGGACCTTACCGTGAAGTTTGACGTGGATACGATGACCGATGACTCGATCATACTCGCATTTGACAAGAAAAAGGCTGATGCTCGTAAAACGTGGTTACTCGAGAACACCGCGAAAGATGCTGATCAACTCGAAGTTCCATATGGGAATGTAAAACAACTGGATATTTCCGACTTTATTCACAAGGACCTGGTAAATTTCAGTCTCGCGGATCTCAAACGTTCTATCGCACACATGGCCGACGGTCTCAAACCTTCACAGCGCAAGGTTATGTATTCATGTTTCCAAAAGAATCTCAAAGAAGAGATGAAAGTTGCGCAGTTGGCTGCGTACGTGGCTGAGAAGAGTGCATACCATCACGGCGAAGTATCATTGGCCGACACTATCGTGAAGCTGGCGAATGATTATACTGGTTCAAACAATATCAACCTATTGGAACCGTGTGGTCAATTCGGTACACGTCTCATGGGTGGTAAAGACGCGTCCCAAACGAGGTACATCTTCACGAAGCTCACCAAAGATGCGCGAAAGATTTACGATCCAAAAGACGACGCCATTCTCAATTACTTAGACGATGACGGTCGCCTCATTGAACCCGACTTTTACATGCCCACCATACCCATGGTTCTAGTGAACGGGACTGAAGGTATAGGGACGGGTTTCAGTTGTTATGTACCACCCTTCAATCCTAAAGATATCCAAACGAATATACTTAATTTTATCAATGGAAATGGGATTCAGAAGATGGCACCGTGGTTCCGCGGATTCAGTGGGCGAGTTTTCTATGAAAATGATTCATGGGTCACGGAAGGTGTGTGGAAAGTCGTTGGACAAACTATAAAGGTATCGGAATTACCACCCGGTCGCTGGACACAGGATTACAAAGAACATCTTGACACACTCACGGAAAAAAAGATCATTAGTTCATACACGAATAATAGTACGACGGACCACGTCGACTTCGTTATCCACGAGTACGGTGGTAAAGATATCATCAAGGATTTGAAACTACAAAAAACAATTCGAACGTCGAATATGCATTTATTCCATCCGACCAAAGGTATTCACAAGTATGAAAGTCCTGAACTAATCCTCATGGATTTTATCAAACTTCGCCACGAATATTACATTAAACGGAGGGAACATCTCATCAGCGTTCTCGAGAAAAGAACTAAAATACATGACAGCCGTGCAAAGTTTGTCACGATGGTTATTGATGGGACGCTAACCGTATTCAGACGTAAAAAGAAGGATCTTGAAACTGAGTTATCTGAACTATTCCCAACCGCTGATGGATCATATGACTATTTGTTGAATACCAAGACAATTGAATACACAGAAGAACGTGTTTTGGCATTACTCGAAGAGTCTAAGCAGTTGAAATGGGAACTCAACTTAACGAGAGCTACATCGCCGTTGAATATGTGGGAAACTGATATTAAAAATTTGTAGATAGTAGATAGGTATGATCGTCGAAGGTCCCAACGCCGGCGCTATCATTTCATTAAATGCTATAGGACAACAAGATACATATTTAACAAGGGCCGACCCCGATCAATCATTCTTTAATTATGAAATGAAACAACATTCGACTTTCACAAAGTTTCATAGAAATACAAAGGTTGACAATCCGGGTACAAAAGCTACATGGCCCATGGGGGAGACCGTCATAGTTACCATGAACCCACGTAATATGGGTGATTTATTGTCAAACATGTACATCGTCATCGACTTTCCAGGGCTTACGGGTACTTCTAACGTCGCTGATCAGATTGGGCGTCATATCATCGAGTCTGTGAGTATGCACGTCGACGAAATTGAAGTCGAAAAATACCACGATGATTGGGGTATCATATACGATGAAATGTATCTCGATGCATCTGAAAAACGTACCAAGCGATACACACTCAACCGGAATCTCGCAGAAGGCTCGTCTATACAAAATGACGAGTCGGTGGTGAGAAATTCATCTAAACTCATGATTCCCATTCCTTTATTTTTTTCCAGAAAGTATGAAGGTGACGAATATTCAACGAATATTCCCAATCGGCCATATTTTCCAATATGTGCGATGCATAAACAGAAAATTGAATTTAAAGTAAAGTTCAGACCACAGTCGTTCTTTACAAACTCTGCAGATACCGTCACTTTTGATAATTTCAATATAGTCACGGAGGAAATGACAGTGTCACCAGTTGAGCGGTCATTTTTAATGACAAAAAAACAAGTTGTCACGACCGACGTTGTGAAACGTCATCCGTCGGTCGAAACCGAGATCGGGTCGAGTGAAGTTAAACTTCAACTTGTACCCAAAATTCCTGTAAAAACTATATTTTGGTTTCTGAGAAATAAAGAGTTTGAAGATGAGAATGAAATTAAGGGGTCGGGTACTACGATTGAATCAAATGTATTTGAAAATCGATACAATTTTTCATCGACCGATACGTTCACCACGGCAAATTCATTTTTCAACCCGGTTATGTCTACAGGTAAATTTTATGTGAACGGTCAAGATTTACCGAATATTCTAAGTCCCGGGCATGCTTATTATAAATATGTCGTACCATATTTACACAGATTATCAAGACCGATTAGAAATATTTATACGTATACATTCTCGATGAATCCGATTAATGTGGAGCCATCGGGAAGTTTGGATTTTGGGGAATTGAAATCGGATACCACCCTCGTAGAGATAAAGTTAGTACCAAATTTAACCAAAGTATACACACTTAACATATACTATGTAGGATATCAAACGTTTCTTTTTGAAAACGGATTCATGAAACTCGCTTATTGAAAAGAGACTCTTTATTAACTCTAATATACTCGACAATTTTATTTTTTATACACCACTTGATGAAATTTAGCTGTGCAACAGTCGTATGAATTTCATCAGTTGTACCCGGAATAGTATAGGCTATTTTTTCAGATCTACAAAACGGGTCGAATAATTTTTTACTGTACCCATCTAGACTTGATTTATATGCACAATGTACACTAAAAAGTCTACCATCATTTGTCTGATATGTTGTATTGTGTTTTTTTGAATAATTTGTTATAAACCATTCCAAATTTCTAAGAGATATTCCCCCAGATTTTGATAAAAGTTCACTTAAAACATGTTTATTTTCCGGTATTTTGTAAAATGTATTGATTGATGATAATAGTATATCGGACTTATTCATATTACTCCAAAAACGTCTTAATTCTCTAACTTCTTTTTTTTATCATCTTCACATTTCGGACATCCCTGGATAAATCCGGATGGAAATGGGTGGGTATGGCGCATCGTCGTTGTTTGTATTTTTATAGGTTCACATAGACGTTCATCGTTTACATGGAACGAGCAGAACCCTTCTTTTGTAGCTTTATTTGTACAGAAGCGTCCACTTTTTGTTATACCTTGACAATATTCAACATCTGGTAGAAATTCACGACGCGCGTACTTTTTTGAAACGGGAAAAATATCGGTGACCTTCTCTAGGACTTTACAAACGCGTTCATACACCCGCCGCTCAACCTCCTTTTCGATCAGTTCCGAAATTTGGTCAGAAATCCCCATATTATATACGCGCGTTTACTTTTTAAATAGGTCGGAGATAAGCATTTGTTTTTCATCTTTCACGATCCGTTTTTTCTTCGGTGGTTTTGCCCTATCGAGTAATTCGCCGAAAATTTCAAGTTTTGGGTTTTCGAATAGGGGTTCCAGTAAATCACACACTGGATTCAGAAACTTGTTAATGAAATAATAGTCATAGTCGACGGGTAGATTGTGTTCCTCTACGAATTTTGGATCCTCTGATTTTTCAAACGCTTTTGCGCGTGGATTGTCTGTTTTGATCAACAAATAAGGTACGCGATCACCCGACCTTGGTTCTGACCCAGGTTGTCTCGCACGCATTTTGGTCACGACACGAACATGTGCCATGTTAATGTCACAACTCGTGGGGTCGTCGACATGGTCTTTGTTAATTTTAGATATAGACACACTCTTACCTTTCACCTTATACACGTCAGAAAGAGACTGACTTAATATCAACTTATTATTAGGAACCTCCCCTTCGAGTAGTTCGATCGCACGTTGTCTCGCTAAATTCATCGGTGCGTCTGTATCGCTACTCTCCAGAATGACATCGAGAAGTTCTTTGCATACCCCACGCATGTGTGGTGTATTATCGCGACGAACGAGTTGCAATCCTTTTACGTCGATATAGTCCATATTCATATTACCATCTTTACCTTTGGTCCACAGTTTAGCCGCGTATCGTTTTTTTGAATATAAAAAATATGGACAATACACTTTTTCGAGTTCTAGGTTATTCGGTGCTTTAAACAACCGTGTACACTCTTCAGCCGCGCGTTCACCAATTTCCCAACTATATTCGATAGCTTCCTGACCCTTTCGACCACCCACGTCAAACTCAACCATAACGCTATCGGTGTCTCCATACCGCACTTTAGACCCCGGGAAATTCTTTTCGACATATGATTTCGTGTCATCAATCATACTTCGACCCTTCCCAGTTACAGTAGACGCGATGGCGACACACGGAAGCATACCCTTCGATGCACCCGTAAACCCGTATACAGAGTTCATCGAAATCTTATACGCTAACTGCTTTGCATTATACATGCGCTGCGTCGCACCCGTAGAGTTTGCCATATCCTTTTTAGCTTGTTTCCTAAATTGTTTAAGTTCTGCCAAAATGGCTGGTAAAAGACTTGGGACGTCCTGTGCGAACTTATACTGACCGAACGTTTCGTATGTGACACCTGGAACATTATCATATTTATTATCCATCACAAGTGAAGAATAACACAGGTTATGCGCCATCATAATAGACGGGTACAGACCTTCAAAATCTAGGGCAGTGATCGGTGTATAATATGCACCAGATTGCGCTTCGAGAACGGTCGCCCCTTCATACCCAGCCGTATCCGTGTACCCGTATTCAAATGTGGGAACCCTGAAACCAAGTTCTCGAGCCTTTTTCGTGAGCTGACTAAATACCTTAATCTGCTGTCCCCGTTCAGCCAGGTAATTGAGGGGTACCCACGTCGCCTTCGCCATCTCGAGTAAATTCATCAACGTTGACAACTTCGCGATAAGTTTATGTGGGAGGATCGTATCTTTTATACAATACTCTGCAACTTCGCGCAGTTTTACCGGGTCGCCCTCCTTGAAACGTGCAAACATCTCCTTGGGAGACATATCAATTTTCTGGTCTCCTAGGTAAATTTTGGAAACATTGTCGAGCTTATACGAATCGAGCTTATACTCACGTTTCACTTCGTGAAACATATCGAATACGAACCGACCGGGAATAGGTACGAGTTTCAATTCATTATCACCGAGAGCGCTCGAAGACAGTTTTTTCGATACCAAATTACAAATATGGCCACGGAGTTTACTCAACTGGAAAAACTCTCGTGAACAACGCGTGTATGATGCGCGTTGCATAATATATTCCAAATCGAAACCAAATATATTCCAGCCAGTGATTACATCAACATCATGGGTTCGTAAATATTTACTAAACGCCGTGAGCATCTCACGCTCGGTGTCAAAACTAACGATATTGCACCCTTCTAAATTGGGATCTGTTTGTCCATAGCATAGACATGTCTTATCATACAGTTCATCGTCAGAACCGAAATGTGTAAGAGAAATAGCAATCTGGAAACAAACGTCCCCAGGAACTTTCGGATCTGGAAATTTACCGGTCGAACTGTAACATTCTATGTCTACAGACGCTACTACAAATGGGGCGATACTATCTGTTTTAACCGGTGTGAGTTTTTTCCAATCTTTGCAAAAGAGGTCAATGTCAGTATGTGCGTGACACGCTCGAATCACACCGTCATTCGTGTCGACCCAACCCGTAGACTCTATACCGGTCTCGTGCATCAGGCGAAGGACGGGGTCAATATTCGCTTCGTAAATATGGATCTTCTTATTGAGATCTCGAATTGGTTTTCTCAGGCGGTTACTCACTTGCCTTCGAGCTGTTAAATCCCTACAAAAAATTTGTAAAAATGCATGTGTTTCTTCATTTTGGAATCCCCACACATCCTTCGCCTTCACCACTTCAAACCCCGTGATGAGATCTTCGTAACACGCATCTTCTATGTACCGCATCAATGCTTCCTTCATCATACCCTTTGGGATCTTCACGAAGAAGTAGGGTGTATAATTCGTGGTGACACACACGGACTCCCCTTTACTCGTCTTACCAAACAGTCGGATAACATGCGTCTCCTCTTCGTCACGTGAATCCCAAATAAGAACTTGAAATTGGACCATACTTCGTTATAGTGGGAAAATTTTAATATCATTACATAGTAAAATGTCAGCTGCGTTGATTGATCTTGTATCAAAGGGTGCTCAGGATGTATACATCACCGGCAGCCCCGAGGTTTCTTTCTTCCGTCAAAACTATAAGCGTCATACCAACTTTTCCATCAAGCCGGAACGTATGGACTACATTGGTTCGTTCGGGAGCTCCAACGAGGTGGTCATCCCCATTCGCTCTAAGGGTGATCTGCTCAGCTACGTGTGGATCGAAGCTGAGAACATCTCCAACGTTCTCACGAACACGAACGGTTTGTTCTCTTCTGGACAGGGCGATACGACCGAGTTCACTCTGCAAATAGGTGGCCAGGAAGTATGCAAACTTGATGCATTCTACATCCAGGGTGTTCACAACATTCTATACAATGACAACTCCGCGAAAGCCTCGTGTGCCACTACCTCAAGTGAGATCGGCGGTAACGCCAAGGCGGATGCGACTAACGCGGCGCGTGGTTGTGATTATTTCGTCATTCCATTCTTCTTCAGCGAAGATTGGACCAAGGCTCTCCCACTCGTTGGGCTCCAGTACCATACGGTCGAGATCCGTATCAAGTGCAGGTCTAATTTCACACCCACAACCACCCCCGAAGTGTACGGTACGTACGTGTACCTCGACACGGACGAACGTGACTTTTTCGTAAAGAACGAGCACGAGTTACTCATCACCCAGTTGCAATACCAACCCGTGACCTCTACTGACACTGATATTGATCTCACGTATTTCAATCACCCAGTAAAGGCACTCCACCTCGTATCGTCTGCAGTCGACGGCACAAACTGGGATTCGCAATATTCGTTTGATAGGTCAACCCTGTACATCAACGGTACACCCCTCTTCGAAAACATGTCCAAGACGTTCCACCACAATGTCGTTCACGAAATGCACGTCGACACACTCCCGTCTGATGTGCTTGACACTGCCCCCGTGTATACGTGGCCATTCTGCCTAAAGATGAACAAGGCTCAACCTTCCGGAAGTCTGAACTTTTCTCGTATTGATAACGCGAAACTTTCAATCACTTCCCCTACCGGTGGAGCTGGTAACAATATCAACCGCGTGTACGCTGTCAACTATAACATCCTCCGCGTAAAGGATGGTATGGCCGGTGTAGCGTTCGGTAATTAATTTAACCCGACGACCCAAAACCCTGCGTGCCTCGGACAGTGTCTTCGATCTCGATAACTTCTTCGATGGGTGGCGTTTCGCATCGCTCTAAAATCATTTGTGCAATCTTATCACCTTGCTTAATCATGTATTCCACATCCCCATGATTAAACATGATGACCTTAATTTCACCCGTATAGTCTGGGTCGATAACACCCGCACCTATATCGATACAATGTTTCGCGGCGAGTCCCGATCGGGGTGCGATACGAGCGTAAACGCCTTCAGGTAAACCAACCGCGATACCAGTTCCTACTATAACTCGTCCACATTGGCACGGGACAACAGTATCCTCAGTACTGTATAAGTCATATCCCACCGAACCAGGTGACGCACGGGTGGGAATAATGGCATCGGGTGAAAGTTTTTTAATCAAAAGCTGCATTTACTATTTTACGTGATACACCTTTAATGTACTTGTACATCAAGAGTGAAATTTTTACCCATTTTAATAGTTATCTTATTTTCGTCGACGAGTCGTTTAATTTTCACACCAAGTTTTAGGATTGTATCTACATACTTCTGGACCTTTGGATCGTCGGGGAGTGTAGGCATGAACATCATAAATCCAACCATCTTTTGATCCATGGAAAGTTCCGGGTCTGAAAGCATTTTCTTAACAGTGGCGGGAATATTATCCATTGTATATCGAAACGGTTTATTCTTTATATAGTTATTAAAATTCTAGGGTTTAGAGTATATCCATACTCACATGAAACTCTAGCTTATCTCCGTGACGCGCACTGAGACACTCGATATGGGTCTCTAGGTCACACGCAGTTTGTTGATATTCATAGACTATACCATCGGGGGTCAAGAGTGTGGGTTTCTGTACACGGGGGAGATCCATCACTGTGATTGGAATTGTCATATAGTTACAGTCTTCATAGTCCGGGAATACTTTGAAAGCGATAACGGGGTGTTTTGATAGGATAATCTGACCATTATCCAGATAATTTAAGGCGAGCACGTAGTAGTCGGGTTCGGCTTTGATGATGTTGGAAGACATTCTGATTGTTAAATTTTAATTGGAAATGATTTACTTAAGTTCAATCTAACGTATTGAAAGTTTACTTTTTACGCCCCTTGAGCGTCTGAACCTCGCGTACTTTCCACACAGTCAGTGCGAGTAAAATCATGATGATAAGTAGTCCCATACCGTAGTCTTGAAGTTTGTTAGCCATTATATACAATATGCGTAGATATTAAATTAAACAATCACGTTTATAAAGAATAATATCTATATGTACATATATGACGAATACACCATTGTCAAGAGCTGCCCAGCTCGGTCACGTACAAGAAGTGGTGACATTGATCGAGGCGGGTGCTGACATCAATGTGTGTGATCACATTGGTTGGACACCACTCTCTATGGCAGCTGGAAACGGTCACGATGAGGTAGTGAAGGCCCTGATCGCGGCGAATGTGGACATTGACAATACTGATGTTATTGGTTGGACACCCCTGTTAAAAGCCGTTGAATATGGTCACGAGACAACAGTACAGATACTGATAGAGGCGGGTGCGGACATCAATAAGGCGTCGCATAGTGGTATGACGCCACTGATTAACGCCGCGTTGAAGAATCGTGAGACGCTACTACAGATGCTTAGCAAGGCGGGTGCGGTTAAATAACCTAAGTTGTTGTGGTAATGTGTCAAAATAGATCTAAAAATGTATTATCTGTATGGATAGACCAAGGTATGTTATAGTTGAAATACCTGACGGCTCTCTTCGAGTCGGACTTAATGAAAGTGTGCAACCCCCAAGTACCACAGAAGTTCCATACACACAATCATTTGTAAAGGTCAATTCGACATGTAGATTATTTACATTTATGAACATGGTGTTGATCATATTTAGTTTTAGTAGTGATCCAAATGTGGTTGGTTTGGCAAACCTAGTGGTATCTATATACTCGACTATGATATCACACGCCGAAATAAATGTTTCTCTACATGGAATTGTAATATTGTATATACCTATATCAATCGCAACTGCCTATTCGGGGAGTATGGCGATCTATTACGTATCAATTTTTAAATGGACTTGGTATATACATTACACTATATGGTTTATAATGTCAAGTGTGTCATTAGTAACATTAGAGCATACTGTTCAGTAAATTTATGGCATGTCATTGTTAAAAGTATAGATTTTAATAAACAAAATGAACAAGCTTTACGAGGTTAAAATAGTTAGACGTAATATAAGTAAGTATGGTGAATACACCCCTGTTCACCGCCACTCTATTCAACCGTCACGTGATGGTCAAGTCCCTGATAGAGGCGGGTGTAGATATCAATAAGGTAGAGGATGGGGGTGCGACACCGTTGTTTATCGCCGCTCAAAAGGAGTACGGATCGGTAATGCAAACCCTGATCAAAGCGGGTGCGGATATCAACATGGCTGATAATATTGGTAGAACACCACTTTACATCGCCGCAATGAAGGGCAATGTGGAGGTGGTGCGGATATTGATCGAAGCAGGTGTGGATATCGACACGACTGATAATATTGGTCGAACGCCACTGCATATCTCCATATTAAATGGTCATATAACGGTACCGAAGTTACTGATCAAAGCGGGTGCTGACGTCAACAAGGCGAATAATTTCGGCGCGGTGCCACTCTACGGCGCCGTTTATTACGGATATGAGCCGATAGTACAGATGCTACTCGAGGCGGGTGCGGACGTCAACAAACCAAGGGATGACGGTCGGACACCCCTATGGATCGCCACCGAAAATGACCATAAAAGTGTGATGCAGATGCTTATCAATGTGGGTGCGGGTATCAGTAACCTAAGTGAACCCAAATCCCATCATATTTTCAACCATGTCGTGCACCATGATCAAAGCTCAACCCGGAAACTACATCTTCTCCCCCATGAAAGTAGAGGATGAAGTGATCCTTTACATGTACCCCGTCATCGCCTTTCACATCTTCCCACAATACAGTGAAAATCGCTATGAAACACGGGCTATCACGGCTGCTGACCACAACAACTTTGATGGATGTATTGTGGACCTCTCATTTTCTCGCACTCTCCGAAGTCCCGATGGCTGGATATACGAAGAAGGTGTTGAACCCATGAGTGTTGAACACTATATCAAACGACTGAGAGGCGAACACGGAGACAAACTTGTCATGTCAGATGTAGTGAAAAAGTTTTTAGAGTGAGAATAGAATTTAAATTGTAATTTAATACTAATGCTCAGTCTAGTGATTATTCCGATTGCGTTTTTGGCGTTCACGTCTACGTATTGGATTTGTGTAATTGTGAACGCGCGTGATGATGTCGATTTAAGAAAATGTAGTCTCGTCCCGGGGTGATGTTTCGAGATCACGCGTTATTTTCTCAGTGTATATTAAAAAATGAGCATCATAATGTCTAAAGCATTACTGAAAACTAAACCCCGATACCCCCGTAACCCCAAGAAGAGTGTGACTCCTCCAGTACTCGTTTCAGTAGACAAGGCGGGTGATCTCAAGCTCGGTAAGCGTAAGTGCCGTCTCCACAAGAAGGAAGATGTGGTGAAGGTTGCGAAAAAGTACGGCGTCCCCAACGCCGCGAAGAAAACTGTCAAGGAACTCTGTGGTTCCATCAAGGCCAAGGCCAAGGCCAGTAATGATGGTATAAACAATGTTCCCCTAGCTAAGTTGTACCCCGAAGCTGCTAAGAAGCGCGCTGCCGCCCAGAAGGCCGCAATTAAGAAGAAGATTGCGACCAATTTTATGAAGGTTATGGTAACTAAAAATAACAACATTGCTAAATTGCGTCAACTCAATGTGTACCAATTCAACCGCGCCACATCTTCCCCTAAGCCTAAGACTCCCCCTAAAGTCAACACCACCAAACCCTCGAAGAAGGCTCAACCCATCACAAAGGAGGAAGGTATCAAACGTATCAAAATGATGAAGAATCTCAACAGGGATGTAATGGCCAGACTCGCGAACCGTATTCAGAGAGGAACCATGTCTCCTCGTAAAGTGGTCAAGGTGGCTCGTGAGCTTTCTAGATTGAGGGCTCCTTATGCTCGCGTTAACCTTGCACTGTAGTATAATAGAACCTAAGTCAAATTGTAATATATATTTTTCATGTAAAAATCAACCAAGATGGAAGATCTCCGAAGCCTTATGGCTTGCATTGACGACATCTCCAGTAAGATCCCTGATGGCCTCTATCTGGAGATGGCCAATAAAATGAAACGCGTTCATGACCACATGAGCGGCAACAAACCGTTCCACGAGGACACGTTCTACTACAGTGACGATGATTCAGAACTTGAAAGTGATGATGACACCGACGGTGATTACGAGGCTCCCTGGATTTTGACCGCTCAAGATCAACGACTTCGAGTGGAGGAGGAACGTATGCGAGATATCCGGAAGCTCA
>Ga0209192_10000805_pt1 | contig 27990 bp, 43 predicted proteins | sample ArcticOcean_MG_C_11_FD_187433 | JGI IMG/M metagenome (GOLD analysis project Ga0209192, IMG submission 187433) | Marine microbial communities from western Arctic Ocean - ArcticOcean_MG_CB2_154 (SPAdes) (version 2) | ecosystem: Environmental > Aquatic > Marine > Oceanic | place: Arctic Ocean... | reverse complement strand
TTCTACAGTTCTACGGACATTAATAATAATAAAAAAAATAACCCCCCTAGAATCCTTTGAGGACTCTAGAGGGGCTTTTTTTTACATGTGTTTCTTTAACTTATGCAACACTTCTTTATGTAGTTTAGGATCAACATCTCGATCCAGTTGTGCTTGTATAATATTTTTGGTGTAGGCTAATGATGGATCTAATCCTAATGTTTTACAGACATCCATGTCATCATCGTTAGTCGCACCTCTTAGTGTGTTAATGTTATAGTTCTTACGAGAAGAAATACTCACTTTTTATTACCTCTTTAATATTTAATGAACCTAATGTAGGTTGTTGTACAGTTACTTCAACATCATTAATGATACTTCTTTCTATCATGTCAAAGTAATTATCGTAATCATACATGTCAATAAAGACACGCTTAGTTAATAGACATAACTTATCCACATCACAAGCATGTGTAGAGAAGCTGTCGTGTACTGCACCAAACTCTCCATCCCATGCATCAATAACTTTAGCCATGTGGCTAGCATCTAATGAGTGTATATAGTTAGGTGATATACCACATGCAAATCCTCTAGGGTCTGGTCTATCAGATACAACTAAACCCACATGATACACTTGATCTCTCTTACCTACTCCAACAATAGTACCTTTAACTTTCTCTTGTCTTTCATAATACTTTTCATAATGCACGTAAAAACCAGAGGGTGTTATCCAAGAGATACTATTCTCACCATACTCTAGGACTCTTTGTGCTGTCCTCTGTAGGTACTTCATAGTTTCTAAGGGTCCAGGGCATACTGCAGCAATTGCTTTTACTAGATCGTGTGAGAATCCTTTACAGTGTTTCTCTGTGATACCATACTCTGTATCATAACCTTCTTTACGTAGATCATTGATCATGTTTTCTGCAATCTTCTGAGCACCAGCAGAGTAAGCTCTAGTCATACTACCACGTTTACTAATACCTTTTCTAATTTTCTTCATAGGCATTTTGTTTAAGATCTCTAATCGTTCTTTATCTTTAGTAAGTTCTATTAGCTTACTAGCAGTTTGAACATAGAAATCTTTTGGTATTTCTACAGGGACTAGACCTACTAACTCACCAGTTCTATAGTCTTTAGAGATAGCACCTAAGTGTTGCCACCCATTGTTAGCACCATCTATAGGTATGGGTAGGGAAGAAAAGTAATCTAACCCACCAGATGTAAACATGTAGTACCTTACCAGTTCATGTGCAACAGCTAAGAAAGACACAGGCTTTTCACATTCTGCTAAAGAATTAAAATAAGAAACCATTTCAATCATATCCATGTTGTTCTCAGTCCACAACGCTCTATCATTGAGTGTCATTTTATCAACAGATATTGTTTCTAATCCTTGTTTTTGTAGATAGGTTTTATAATCTGACGTAATCCAGACAGGTAAGTTTTGAATATCATAAGATGCATTGAATGAGTTAGCCGCATGTATCTTAAGCCAACGTAGTCCCTTATCATCAACTACTTTTGATTCATTAAATAAAAATAAACCACGTTCATAATCTGAACCTTGAAAGTTTAATATACTTTCTCTGTAATATATCCTACCTCTGTAATCAAAATCTAATAGCTGATAGAATGCAGTACCTTGTAACACCTTTGCTTTACGTTTAGTGTATGATAGTTTAAGTTGTTTAGATTTTAATCTTTCTTTTTCTAGTTCATCCTCACAAGAATCAATCTCATCTTGCATGTCTACTTCTAAGACTGCTTCTAAAACTTTATCATTAATTTTCCATGCTGTTTGTTGTAACTTATTTGCAGCCTTGATGCATGGTAAATCTTTCATAGCTAGAAAGCAAGTAGCTTCAGGAACTCCCCAACCTTTAACGATTGGGTATCTGCTGTCTAATCCTTTTAACAATGGGTGCTTCTGGATCAATGTGTTTATTTCTTGTGGCTCTTCAAACACTGTGCCACGTAGTCGATAAGGATCTAGGGATTCAGGCATCTCATTAATGAACTCTAGACCTAAGGCTGTGAACTCCACAGTGTAGCTGCTGTCTCTTATTTTAGGATACTTAATATCAATGTAGCCTAGTTGGTAGAACGCCTCTACAAAGAGATCTCCTAGCCTTACAGCGTTCTTCCACTCTAATGGGCTATCGAATAACCTGCTTGCAACTTCTGATCCAATACGTGAGGATACGAAGGTTAGCTTTGATATCCCTGCAGGATCTGAGGGAGGGTTGTTCTTAGTTATTAAAGCAATGATACTATCAAGTGCTATTAGAGATAGCTGAAAGAGATGAGGACGTATGTTCCCATACCCTTTCAGTATGCTTACTCCAACTGAGGGTTTACCTTTGCTGCCTATCTTAGCAACTAAGTACCCCGTCACGTTATCTAAACTCATATGTGTCCTCAAGTATAATCGAATTGACCTCCAACAGACAAGCGTGTTGTCTTAGGATTGTACACAGATGTACCACAGTCTCCTGTGAAACCTGTGAATCTTGCTTTTAACACTCTCAGTTTAATAGTGTTACGTTCTATTGGTGATTCAGCTACTACATTTCTAGCAAATGCAATGATGTCAAAACTAATTTGTTTAATTGAACCTGATCCTTTGATGTCATCAATAGATGCAAGATGACCTTCTTCAAATGACTTACCACCCATAGCTTTACGTAAGTGAGATACAAGACCTAACCACACGTTGTGCTTCTTAACAATCTTAAGAAGATCTGACATTACTTTATCGACAGCTTCGTTACCAGTGAGTCCAGCTGCTCCTTCAGATACTGCAATTGTAATATGATCAAGGACCAAATACTTACACCCCATAAGTGCCATGTATTCAATCTTGTCCAAGAGAGAAGCGTCACTGACAGATCCTTGATGATCAAGTAATACAAGGCGTTCATCACCGAATACTGAGTTGAACCCATCTCTGAGTTCCTCATCCGATAAAGGATGTTCTCCTTGTAGTGGACGTTGCAGTTGCATAGCAATGAACTTTTCTGCAGTGTCACCGACAGATTCCTCAAGAGATATGAGGCCAACCTTATCGTCTGTTCGTTTAAGAATGTCCAGAACGATCTCTTTAATAACAGTACTTTTACCACTCCCAGTACCAGAAGTAAATAAAGTAATCTCCCCATGACGCATACCTCCTAATTTTTCATTGAGTCCATTTAAACAGTCAGGGTATGGAACACTCTGAGCGTTTTGCCTATCCTTAAAGTGGGACCAAATGGACTCACCTGTAAGGATACCAGCAGGATTATAACTTGATGCATTCCATACTGCATTTAGCACCCCCTCTTTACCCTCTGCTACGTATAGTTCAGAAGGATCTTTGAAGTTGAAGGAGGCTACTTTTACTTTATCTATACCAATAATCTTAGCAGCTTGCTCGACTGCTTTTGCACCAGCATCATCCTGATCAAACATCAAGACAACTTCTTTATACTTACGTACAAAGTCTCTGTTTTCTAAAATAGATTTAGTCTGAGATGCTGAAGGTATACTAACTACTGAGTAATACTTATTGTATTTTTCATACATAGATTGAGCAACAGCTAAACAATCTATCTCACCCTCAGTAATAATTAATTTCTGACCACCTGATGCAGATGCTTGTGACTGCCCAAACAATTCTACATTATTAAACTTACCTACAGTTGAAAAGTTTTTAGGCAGTGTTCGTTTCTTATACGCAATGATTTTACCCTTGTGTGTGTATGGGTAGAAGTGTGCTTCTGGAGAGCCATCCTCGTTAACACTCATCTTAACATTGAAGTAATCAATTGTCTCTTTATTAATACCTCTAGAAGACATAGGGTAGCTACTGTAAGTAGATATACTTCCTATTGACTCTGCGGTATTCCTATCTGTAAATTCTATAACTGCTGCTCCCATGTCTTGTCCTTCTGTTGACGGGGTATACTTCATACAACTAAAACAATAACTGTGTCCATCATTGTAAGTTGCAAGAGCATCACTACTCATACAATCTTCACAAGGTTGGTGTCTCTTAACACACCGTGTGGTTTCATCAATTGCGTTCATTATATTGTCCTCTTAATTTATTAAGTCCCTGTATCTCCTTTCTTTATGAAGATACCTTGTTCATTTAAATAACCTTTACGATCTTTGATATCACTGTATGCTATCTGCAAGCATGTGGTTATGTCTGTATTGATAAGATCAGCTATCATTATTAACACAACTATTATATCACCTATGTCATCTCTTGCAGCAATGTGTCTACCCTTAGCGATGTTGTCTGCTAACTCTCCTAACTCTGAGGTTAACTTTAAAAACTGTGACTCAGGTTTACCATTAATAAGTATACCCCTATCGTGTCCCCATCTTAAAATATTTTGTTCTAATGTGTGTAATGCTGTGCTCATACTGTCCTCTTTACTCTTCTAATAATTTAGTTATTATATCTTTACATTTTTCTGCAATCAACATGTGTTCTTTTTGTGTACCATTGGCACACCTCAGATCACAGTAATGAAGCCAGCTTCTTAATGTTCCCGCCATATACAAGGTACTTTGAGTTAACCCCTCTGGAAGTAAGGCTCTTGCTTGTTCTTTAGCAATGCCCATATCCAAAGCGTTCTTGTACTCTTGTTCTGCCATCCACATAACTCTAGACTGACAACGATGCCACTCCAGTTTAAACTTTTCATCTTCACTTACTACACTGTTCTGCCTGTTCTTTAGGTCTTGTGTTCTTGCTTCTTTAAATTCAAAAGGTGCTTCAACTTCAGCGTACCTTTGACTAAACTCTTGAAAGCTAAAACTTCTATGCCTAAGTATTTGCCTAGCAATATCTCTAGTAGTTTTAATTTCTATTGTCATACTTACCATCTCGAAAGGTGACCAGTGAGAATGTTTCTTTAAGTAATCAAATAACTTATCTGCTGTTTCATGGTTAGCTTGATTGCTAGGGTTAGATACCTTTGCACAATAAGCAACTAATTGTTTAAGCGTATTACACTCTGGTATCTGAGGTACGCTTGCTGCTATTAACTTTACTGACATGCTACACACTCATCCTTTGATGCTTGAACTCCTGCTTTAGAATACACATAGTACAAAGCTAGGATGTTAGGATCTAAGAACGCTTCCCTGTGTACCTCATTGATATAGGACTCATCTTCTTCAGCACTAAAGAACAAGTTAAGACTTTGCCACTGATCAATGTACTTCGCCCTTGCTGAAGCCATCTGAACCACTGACTTCTGTGGGATTTCAAAGGCTGTACGGAATACCTCTTTCTCTTTGTCACTCATCCATTCCTCATTTTGGATTGATCCCATGTTGTCTCTAATTCTTTCAACTGTTTTCTTACTATAAACCCCACGCTTCTGCATTAGTTTGTGTAGCTCTGGGTTAATCCTATCTACTTCACCTGCTGCTGTGCGTTGTGTGTATACCATAGCTGTGTCAGGATTGATACCTTCAGAGATACCACCCATGATAAGTGCTGTTGATTTGGTAGGAGCAATTGCAATACGATGTGTGTTAGCATACTCATAACCTTCCATCCACTTAGGTATGCCCCAAGTTTTTGCTAAGTACTTACTAGCTCTTTTAGATTCACTATCTAACTGTTCAAACACTTTACTGTTAAACATCATAGCTTCAAAAGAACCATAGACAATCTCTCTTTGTTGTAAAGCAGTGTGGAAACCACATACTCCTAAACCTAAAGCTCTACTTTTCTTTGTAAATGACCATGCTTTTTCTAATCCCGGTAGGTTCTTACTTCTTTCTAAGAACTCTTGGCATACACAATCAAGAAAGTTTGTTGCATTAAAGATTGTATCTGTGTGTTCCCACTCATCATACTTAGCTAAGTTAACTGATGATAGTACACAAGTATATGTATACTCTTCAGAACTATGCAACATTATTTCAGCACACAGTTGTGGAGATTTAATATCTAAGCCTAAGTCTACATACCATTTTGGACGTTTAGCATTTGCTTTATCAGTAAAGAAGAAGTAACCTTTACCAGTTAGCATCTTAGTATGCATAGCTGCCTTATACCTAGCCAGTGCATCTTCATCTTCTTCAGTTAATCTTTTAATAAAGTCATCTGATATACACCAACCAATGTTATTCCCATCAGGGTTGTGTTGTAAATCTTCACACACCTCATAGAAGTCTCCATGTTCTATTGGTATGTACCCTGCCCAAGAACCTCTTCGTGAAGTACCTTGTGCAACATACTCCATATCTAACTGGAATCCTTTTAAGATTGGTAGAGTTCCTGAAGCTTTCCCTCCGACACTAATCTCTGTACCTCGTGGTCTAAGATCTCCAAGGTATGAAGCAGTGCCGAAACCTTGCTTTGTAAGAGCAGCCACTTCTCTTTTGGCTGAATAGATTGCGTCAACACTGTCGCCAATGTAGGATCCCGCACAAGAAACGGGAAGTCCTCTGGTCGTTCCAACATTTGCAAGAACAGGTGTTGATGGGGACAACCATCCTTTCCACAACAATTCAAAGAATATCTCCTTCCACTTATGAGGGTTCTCAGTGTGTACTGAGAGCGTGTCTGCTATACGTTTGTATTGTTGCTTTGGTGTAGTCCCTGCTGGGTAAGAGTACTTCTCTTTAAACAGTTGGTAACCCCCAGTGGTATACCAGAGAGGACACTCCCCTTCTGCTTGTAACTTCTTTCTTTCTTCACTTAGTCTATTATAAATACTCATCTATCCTCCGAGGTTTAAAATGTAAAACCTTCTCCTGTCCAACTGCGTTCATACTGATTACCAACAGAGACAAAGAAGTCATTCATACTGTACCCATTAATCCCTTTATAAAAATAATCTGCTATTGGGTTGTATGTTACTTCGTATAAGTTTTTATACCCAAGGTTTCTAAGACAGACATTGATTCTTGATTTAACAAATGAATCCAATTGTGTTTCAGTAATTCCCTCGATCTCTCCTTCCGAGAATATTTTTTGAATGATTGCTTTCTCATGCTCATATACTACTCCAGCTATTTCTTTAATACGATCTTCATAATCTAAAGGATTTATACCTGCCTCTTGAATGTACTGTTGGTACAACCACCCAGTTGCTTCTGAATGTAGGGACTCATCTCTAGCAGAAAAGTTTATTCCAGCTACAACATTTAGTAGTTTGTTTTTTCCGTTTGTTTGGAAGTGTTTAAGGAAGGCGAAGCTAGAGTATAAGACCGCACCTTCAATAAAAGAGAACGCAGCCAAAGCAAACACCAAATCTTCACTCGATAAAATCTTATCCAAGAATTTAATTCTATCCGATAGTACTGGATCTTCAAGGTACGAATTATAGAACTCATCAGTCGCAAGGTTTAGTTCCTCATTAAGTTTAGCGTAGAATGGTGCATGTACAGACAACTCCATAGCTCCAAACAAAGCAGCCATAGATTGTATCTCAGGTCTAGGGAATGCATTCATAATTTTAGTTAACCAAAACTCTTCACCAATTATTAACTCATACTTTGTAAATAGTTTTAATGTTGTAATAACACCATGTCTTTCTGAAGGAGTCATGTTAACTAAGATATCTTGTTTATCTTTCCCTACTTTGATTTCATCTGGAGGCCAGAATATTGCTGCTTGTTTATTGCGATACTCAACTGCTGCTGGATAGTCAACAGTGTAAGTGTCTTTAGGTGTTGTCATTTGTATCATTATTTTTCCTTATTATACTGACATCTAAATACTCAGATCCCCTTGGTACTAAATCTTTAAACATGGAGATCCCGTATACATTTTTATCATTGAAGTCATCATACATAACTTGATAGGTATCTAGTAGAGGTTTGATGATGTTGTCTAAGTCAGCTGCTTTATTTGAAAGACCTGCATGGACACAAACAAATACTTGTTCTGATCCAAAAGGCCATTCAAATTTATCACCATCTAACCATATGACCATATCTCTTACATCATTCTGATACCTCTTGTAGTCTGCAGTCTTCTGTTTCATCCTGTAAAACATTCGATTCGCTGATATTGGTTTCAGGTTTAAGCGATGGTTCATGTACATATAATTCATCCCATGACTGTAGCATGTATACACAGTCATACATTTGTTGGCAGTATTCGTTAGAGTATCCTTGGCTTTTGTAGCTTTGCCTGACACGATCTTCTAATGTTTCTAATGCTACTCCATTCATTATGTTTTTAGCCTTGACCTTGCCGTATCCTTTGATACCTGGAATACCATCAGCACTATCCCCTGTAATCCATTGTTCAATTAACTTTTGATAACCCTCTATCTCAGATACAGAGTAACGAGTTTCTTTATTGTAATTGTAATGTTGTCCGGGGATTTGATCTAAGTCTTTATCTATGTGTGCTATAATAAAAGGTTGCTCTTTTCTAATAGCTTCCCATGCCCATATAGATACTAAGTCATCTGCTTCCATACCATCTGCTGTAGTTGCTGGATAATTATCTAACAACCAACTGTGAGCATAGTTAAGTTTATCTTTAAAGTCTTCAGCTAAAGATGGACGATTAGACTTATAGTTTTTAAATACTTTATAACGAAAATTACCCTTACCTTTTACAGCAATGTGTAGTTGTCCCATCATACAATCAGCATCTATTTTTGTTAAGTCTTCTTTTAGATGCTTACGTATTTTACTTTTACTATCATGTACACAACATACTTTAAATAGAATTGAGTCAGCGTCTATTAATGTTAACATCATCCTTCTCCTCTAGTTCTTCTGGTGTTACCCCTGATATTAAAAAGACTTTCTCACTGTTTGTTAAAGTAGGAAAGATATTTGCAACTGAATCTTCATTATGGTTGTAAGCATTAATTTGATCAGAAGTAATATCTAACTCCATGTAGTTACGATTGCCAGTTAGTTTTGATATATTAGATACTTTCATTGTGTCCCCATTAGTGAACGTCTGCATATGATTCACCTACTACATAGTCACCGCCTTCCATACAGTTGACAGCAAACCATTGAGGTGCTTCTTTAAATGAGTCTTTTAAAATCTTACCTAGCTTATCAGCATCATCTGGGTGACATGACCAAGCTTGCTCATCATGGTAAAAGATACGAAGTTTTGCCCTTAGTTTTTCTTCTTTAACTTTATCCATAGCGTAAGCTACTGCAGCTTTACATGTAATACCTTCTGCTGATTGTAGCAAATAGTTAAGGCATTGATGTTGGCTTGGTACAAATACAGGACGACCATCGAGTCCTTGAATCCAACCAACTCCTTGAGTTAGTTTACGATTCTCCCATTCAGATTCTACTTTACCTTTAAGTTCTTTTAACCCTTTGATTGAAGATGAAAATTCTTCTATGGCTTTAGCACCTAACTTTTGATTACGATAACCACACAGAACCTCCCCTAGTTTTGCAGCACCACCACCAAACATATAACAGTATAGGAAACCCTTGGCTGTCTGCCTAGTTACCTTGCTGCCAATCGCTTTTGAGAGAGCATCTGCATTACGTTGGTGTTGATCTCCATTAATAATTTCATTTGTAAATTCAGGGTTTTTAAGATAGTGACACAGTCCTCTAAGCTGGTTTCCTGAAGAGTCACATCCAACGATGACATCATCTTTGTCTGCTTTGAGAATAGTTCGCATTGGCTTGCCGTAGGTAGCATTAACTGAAGGGAGGTTAACAATGACTTCGTGTCTGCAACGGAATGACGGAGTGCCAATAGTCCACATGTTTCCGTGTAATCTTCCATCTACTACCTTATCTTTCCAACCTTCAAGAACTGATAACCTATTACGTAAAGTGTAATACTCAGATATTCTTAATCCATCATCACCAAATTTCTTTAGTGAAGTTTCTGTTATCTTTGGACCCATGTTTTTCCAGCTACCATCTGGCATTTTCTTTCTAGTGTAATCATCTGGTTCCCAACCTTGAGCTAGCAACCATTCTTTTACTAAAGCAATTTGCCCTAGATCAATCTGTTCTACTTTAGATCTTTGGTAGTTTGTTCCGGCGGGCATTCTTTTTGTATCAGTTGTTTTGATTTCTTCTCCGAAGTACTCTGAGAGCGACCTAGCGGTAGCAGCAGTATACGTCCCGTCCTTTTTAAACTTAGGTTGTTTTGGTTCTTTATCAATGAATACCTCTTTGGTTCCTAGCTTAGGTTCTAGGATGCGTTCTATTTGATGCATACGTTCTACAAACATTGCTTCTGTTTGTACAGCTAAGTCATAATCAAAGTTCCAACCATCTCTCTTCATCATTACATTTGCTTTAGCTATTGCTTGCTCTACCTGTAATCCCTTTTGAATCAATGGGTTAGTTTTATAGATATTAGTGTATTCTTTTAAGAGTTCTTGGTATACCTCTAAGTTTACTTTACAATCTTGTATGCAATACTTTAGCATCTCTTCAGAGAACTGTGACCAATCATTATAATCAATCTTTTTGTTACCTAAGTGTTCACCCCAACCTGCAAGTCCATGCTTATGAGAACGTGTATAACGTAAGGTTTGGGACATAACCCAAGTGTCATGTACAGGTTTGTTTAAAAGAGAAGTGCTATAAAGGCGATCCAAGGTAGGGATATCATAGCCAATAACATTATGACCGACAAGGCGATCAGCGGATATAAGAGAATCCAATCCCACCAAGATATCTTTTGGGCCATAACTTTTAACTTCTTTAGTGTCAACATCAATTGTGACAATACAATATACCTTTGTTGCATATATACCATCTGCCTCTATGTCAAATAATAAAGTGCTCAAGAGTTTCTCCAATCATTCATCATTTTATTAATATACCAAACACACTTTTCTAAATCTTGAACAGGTGCGGCTTTCTCTTGATGTCTTAATAAATATTTAATAGCATTACCCATACAATATGAATAAGAATCAGGAGTAAAAGCATCAATAACTTCAATGACTTCCATGCCATTCTTATGGTAATGTTTAGGTTTATTTACAACATCCCACTCTTCATTGTTTTCTATTTTTAATTTCATTGTTGTCCTCTATTTGTTTTAGTTCTAGATAAATACTGTAGACTTCATCTGCAAAAGGTGTTTTGTAATTTTTTAATTCATGCCCTAAAATTAACTCCCATTCTTTTTTAAATTTTACACTAGTATTATCATTGCTAGCATCCAAATTACTACCACCCCTATTACTTTAATTAACCACGTTTGATTCATACCATTTCCTATAATACTCTATGTAATAATGAGAAAACTTTAATAGTTGCTCATCAGTTGCATTGTTTTTCATTCTGTTTGCTAGACTTGAAATAATTTGAATATTATCTGGTGTGTATCCAAGTCTTGGGTCTATTCTATCTAAGCTAGGTGAGGTATCATAGTCTTCATTACCAATTTTATATATTGTGTGGAGTATAGGACACTTGTTGTCTTCAGACCAAACATTATATATGTCCTCTTTGGTAATGTTGACTTCATATTTATTTCTTTCTACTGCTCTTTTTATCATAAAGCGCACCACTTGAGACATTTTTACGCCAAGCTCACCTTTAAATCTATAATAACATAAGTCACATATATCTTTATTACTATTAGTTGCTTCACAATACCCCATTAGACACGTTCTAATCTTCTTCTTGCCCGTAGTCATGTTTAATCCTCATTTGAACAATCAACGATGCTGCATGTTCACTTACTTCTTCTAGTATTTCTTTGTATTCGTTATTATCAATTTCATCAGTTTCTATCATTTTATCGAGATCTTCTTTATATCCTTCAATACATTGAAGAATCTCTTTAATTTTTAAATCCAAGTTCTCTGAGTTTGTTGTTAAGTTCATCATCAGATAGTTCCTCAGTGGATATTTCTGTATTTGTTTGATCGACTCGTGCAAGTTTTGGAGTCTCAAACTCAGCTAAGGTTGTAGCTATCTTTGCCGCCTCATCATACTCACCCTCTTGCATATATTTAACTAAAAGAACTTTTAAACAACCAACAGCAGACACTTCATTAGTTAGTTCATCTACATCGACTTTCATCTCTGCAGCTGTTAGCTTAAGTCTTTCTCTTGCTTCTCTATTAGCCATACGTGATTGTACAGATTTCTTTTGCATTTCCCTAGCTTTCTCGACAGATGTTATTTGAGGTGCTAAGTTTTGTAAAGATTTTGGATTAAATGCCATTATATTTTTTCCTTGTCAAAGAGACACGCTCTTGCGTGGCTCCACTATAAATGCCTGATCTGGGATGTCGGTTACCGAAAAAAAGATGCAGATCTGGGATGTCGGTTATTATAAAAAAATAAAGATATCTAGGCCACCCAAAACACTGTTAGAGTGTTAAGGATAGCCCAGATTGTCATTATCTTTTACCGAGTTTACGTATTAAGAAGTTTCTGAATGTACGTCCATCTTTACGCTCACGAGAGTATTGGTATTGGAACATATATTCTATAGCTTCTTCTTTAGTTAAGGGGTATTTTACTTGAAATGGTTTATTCTCCATAACTTTCCCCGTAGAATTTATCTCTACCATGTAAATGATTAAGCACAGCAGTTTTTAGTTTTTTATCTGCGTAACATTGGTATGCAGTAATTGCTTGAATTATATCAGGTTGATTTACACCATCTGAATATTTTTCAGCAGTATCACTTACGATTTTATCTAGTGTATCAATTTGATCGAAAGTCAGATCATCAATACCATTTATTAGTTTTGTTATTGAGTTCTTTAGTGCTATATCAATGTTTTCGTCAAGATCTTCATACATTTTTATATTCCAATCTACCATGTGATTATGCTCCTTGAAGTTCATTTAAATCAAATAGTTTTTTGATAGAGTTTTCTATGGTGTCCCAGTTTATACCATTGTTTGCATCATAGGTATTCATTATGTCATACATAACAGTTTTAACTTCAGTGTCTTTTAGTTTTAATTTTAGTATTTCAGTACTTACTTTATGAATATCTTCAGGATACCAATCATCTATTAATACTAGTCCTTTTTTAGTGTGTTGAACTTTTGGCATTTATTTCTCTTGTTTTGATTGATATGGTAGTTATCCTGCGAATAACGACATAAACGACAGGATAACCACTGGTGGCATTAGTATTGAAATTATAGCTACTTGAGCTTTTAGTAGCATTACGCAGAGGCTTGATTAACTGAAATGAATTTTCCAGTTGTGTCATCCCTACCTACCATCAAGTAGCTTTTGTTATTAGACATTGTACCTTTACGTGCGTAACGATTTGTTGTACGTCTAAATAGAACATCAGCTGTATCCAAATTACTACGTCTACGGGTGATTGCATTTGCAAAGATTTGATCAAGTAATGTTTTCATATTAGATTTCCTTTATTGTTAACAAAGTTAAAAATTGGTACATATAGTTACGCATTATTTTTAGTTCTTCTGCTTGTTCTATTTGAGCTTTCATTGTGCCTTCAAGGATATCAAGCAGGAAGTTTTCTGTGCTTTTATCCATCTGATTGAGCCTTTAGAAACCTCGTTAAGTTAATACAGTATGCATTTATAAATTCTTTTATTTCGTTATCGAATTCTTCAGATTCTTTAGACCAGCCTATTAAGTCTGTGATACATCGTTGATAACCTGATAAAGAGCTTTTGTATTTTAAATTATAGATGCAATCATCAGAATATGATTCATATACATTTTGGGACATTGTGTGTTCATTATAGATTCTTCGGCACACTTCAGTTAGGAATAGTGCTTTTGCTTTTTCTATTGATATATCCATTACTTAACCCCTTGGTTATAGTTTGAACTCCATGATAGCGTTTTTGTTAGTATTTTTGATTCACTTACAATACTGCTAGGATCCCATCCTTTCCATGCCATTACATCCATGTAATTGTCTACAATTGTTTCTATAATATCTGCAGATAGAATTTTATCATCGTATAGTTCTTCTATGTACCCACGTTCTTTAGTTATGCTAGGTATGTTAATAATCATCCCAGTTATCCTCAATTTCCATTAATTCATCATCACTCAATGCTCTTATTGTGAATACTATTTCATATCCTACTGGAGCAGTGAGTACCAAAAGTTTAATTAGTAGTGCAGTTGCAAACACTAAGGGTGTTACGAAGAACTCCCATGTTTTATTTTTGTATGGACTATCAATCATGTAAAGCATCCAATGTGTCTACAAATTTTTCATGTGTTATATAAGTAAAGTTACGATCTTCTAACCATTTTTTTATATGCCTATGTGTTGTTCTACTTATGCCACTTTCATTTCCCCACACAGGGTTCTCGTCTACTACAATTGGGTAGTATGAACCTTCGGTATAATATGAGCAATTGGTTATTTCTAGTGCTACACATGTTTCATATGAGAATAACATTTTGACATTGTTTGTTTGCACTTCTACTATGTTGTTGCCAATTCTTTTCAGTTTGGTCATAATTAATATCCTTTGTGAATCATTTTAGAATTTTATTGGTATGCAGATAATTAGTATGCGTATAAAGCCTTCACTTGTGAACTATTAAGAAACTCATGCTCCATCTTTTTAACATCTTTAGCAGACATATTTGAATCTGCTGAGTCTCCATCTTCATCCATCCCTAAGATCAATACACGACCAGCATAAGGATCAGGATACAAATCTGGAATCTTGACATACATAGTTTCAGTATAAAGACCTTCATCATTTACATAGATAGCATCATTTGTCTTTGTGTAACCTCCACTACCGAAGCAATCACACTTTAATAGTTTTTGTATGTCTCTCCAATCGCCAACTACTACATCTGTTATTTCACCCACATATGGGTCTATTAATACTGCTTTATTCATGTTGTCATTCCTTCCACTCTGGCGAGAAACGAACAATTACATCGAAATTAAACGTGTGATCGCTTTTGTACCCTCTGTCCGTAAGTTTCTCGTGGATCATATTTGCTAAGTAGTTAAATTCACTTGTAGTAAACTCTGTTAATGCTATTGATTTACCTGCATCTAATATACCTATGGCGGCAGAACTGCAAGATGGAAATGTAACTTTTTTCATATTTTTCCTTACGCTATGTCGGTTTATCTAAAATGCCTGAGGCTACCCCGAAATGTACGGAATAGCCTCATGGGACTTTGCAGTTAGAACATAGGTGCGTCTTCAGCATCTTCAATAGCGTCTGCAGTAGCAGTGGTTGGGTTACTAGATACTACGTCAAAGCCAGCAGTGCTTGAGTTATAGACTTTTAAATCTGTAACTTGAACACCAGTTAGAGTTGAAACAACCCCTTGACGACCAGCTTTATCGTAGTAGTTTTGCCATACGATGACATTACCAACACTACCATTACCAATAGAGCCAGTTAATGGAGCTAAGTCTGAACCAACTACAGTGACAGGCTTATTGGGTTCACCATCCACCTTAATAGCTTTACGCTTAAGGCTTACGGTGAAGATGCCAGACTCTTTCTCTTGAACTCTGAAGTGGTTCTCTGAGAGGGACTCAGCAAGAGCTTTGTCTGTCGTAGCAATCTGCATTTCCCATTGGAGTTGACCGTATGGGTTTACCGGCTTATCTAACTTAGCCCAATTAAGGGTGACATTATCAATTCGGTATGAGCGTTTGATGTTTTGAATGTTTTCCATAGGATCCTCTTGGTTTAAATGGAAGTAATTTATAGAATTCCCCAGACTTACTAAGACTTGCTTGGCAGTATCTGGGTTGATATCTTGATTTCCATGGAGCACGTAAGATGCTTTGCCGACTTTCACGGTGTGACCACAGTCCTCAAGACCTATTTTGCTCTGCAGGTTTTTCCCACGCTCCGAAAGTCTTAATCGGAATTCTACTGCTACGTGGGGAGAGACTTGCTCTCATAGAATAATCTTTAGACCAGATATCTGGAGATCTTCCATTTTAAAGAGACACGCCCTTGCGTGGCTCCACTAAGTTGTTTTAATATGCACTATTTAATTAGCTTGAAACACCATGCTCCAAGACCAACCAACACGATTAATGCACTGCTATAGAACATTATCACAAATGCCCACATTTCAAAATCAGTCATAGTATACCTCGTTTTAAATATAGTCCCATGATACTGTGGCACAGCTTGCTTCTTGAGCATCTTGATCGTAAGGAAAGTCCCCCGGTAGTGTTCCTGTCATTATGAACTCTCTTTGATCAACTGTGAGATTAGGGAAGACATTCTGTATTAGAGCACCATCTTCCCACTCTTTGATTTGTTCTATGGTTATTGGTAGATCCATTTGACCATATTTGCCTGTAAAGACATTTGTTTTAGATATAATCATTATTTACACCTCAAAGCAATTAAGAACTTTAGACCACTCAATGTGAGACAGGTCTTCATCAAGGAACAAATGTTTTTCTGTTTGCTCCGTACCATCTTCAAAGATAACAGTTACCTTATCAGTGAACGTTACCTCTGGGAATTTCTCTTTCCATATTTCCATTATTATTAATCCTTTATAGTGATTGAAAGTAAGACACCACTACTATAGTCACCACATAGATGAGTATAGTAGTAGAGCTATTCAAGAAGAAGGTGTCAATCATATCCACTTGACTCTCCTTAAGAGTATGGGTAATAGTAACCTCCTAGTGCCTAGAAGGAGTTCATATTCGTAAGTTATTGATTTAAATCTGAAGTTCTGCTCCAAGGTGGGTTACAGCCTTATGCCATAATGGGTGACAATCTAGCTTTGCATCTACCATCTTAAAGTATAGGCTGAATAGTGCATCAACCTTTGCTTTAGAGGTAGTCTCTATGTCTTTCTCGAATGTTATGTCGAGTATAGACTGCATGTTTTCTTCTAGCACGTTGTTTGCTTTGGAGAACAATTTATTTTTAGCGTTTGCAATTGAAGCTGTATTTGGAAGAGATACTTGTGACCATGCTAAGGAGTTGTATTTGATATCCTCAGCAAGTTTCTTTGCAAGTTCATTGAATGAGTTTGCTGTAACCATTTTGTTGTTTGCTATATAAATGTAGTTCATTTGAACTCTCCTTGTGTCGGTTAGGATGTTGGTTTGGGATGTTGGCTACCTTAAAAAACCACCCATGCCCCCTATATTGGGAGCATGAGAGACTTTCTTGCTTAGGGAGCAGAGTTGAATAAAGCTTCTAACTCTGGATCCTCTGTACCTTTAGCTGGTTTTTGTGGGTAGGATTTGTATTTGCAACCGAGCTTTTCGCTGTACTCGAATGCTTCTTGGAAATCCATATGAGGAAATGAATTGAGGATGTCCCCAATAGTTTGTTTGTGATCTGAATATCCGATCATGGTTGAAACTCTCCTTAAGAGTATGTATTTTAATTAAGTGGATAATCATCAGAAGAGAGGCACTACTTACACTGAGATTATCCGTATTAAAGAGACACGCCCTTGCGTGGATCTAGTAAGTTTGAGAGTATTTAGTAGTTTGTTTAAGATCTTGTCTTCCCCACAGGTACTCACGATACTCCACAATACCCCACCAATATCTCCTTAGAGTCTCTGCAATAACTTAATATGCACTCCTTTTAGGGATAACTATAGGCTGAGAGCTACCCTTATACCTTCTAAGAGATGATCTCGTAGTAACTAATGTCTATCTACCTGACTGACTAGTAGTACCAGAGAGAGGACCAGAGAGAAGCCTCTACTTATTTTTAGGGGGGTACTAGAATATTATGAGGGGGTATATATATGGTGTGTTATACGCATACGCTTACACAGCAATCTCACAGTTTTCCTTAGTAACCCCACGGGGTACACCCATTATTCTTGAGGACACACATGAATAAAAAAGAATTATCAAAACTTATTAAAGAAAAAGAAAAAAGAATTCAACTTAAAGCTTATTCTTTAGACTTTGCTAAGTTTGCAGAAGAACAAATAAAAATTGTAACTAAAGATGCAACACAAGGGTTTGTACCTTTTAAGTTAAACAATTCCCAGAAATACATTACAGAAAAATTACAAACACAATTAGAAGAGACAGGTAAAGTTAGAGCTATAATCTTAAAAGCTAGACAACAAGGTATCTCTACGTATTGTGCTGGAAGAGTCTTTTGGAAAACATACTTTGCTCAACACACTAGATCTGTTGTTATGGCACACGACAGTGCTACTAGTGATGCTTTATTTTCTATGAGTAAGAGTGTTATCCAAAACATGCAAGGTGATTTAAAACCTCAAGAAGATAGAAGTAATGCAAAAGAAATTATTATCAAAACCCCTGCGTACACAGACAAAGCAGCCAAAGGATCTTATAGACTCTATACGGCGGGAGCACCTGAGGCTGGTAGAGGAACAACTCCTACCATTGCACACTTATCAGAGGTTGCATTTTGGCAACACGATGAGAAGATCTTGGCTGGATTATTTCAAGGTATATCTCAGGCCCAAGGTACAGAGGTTATACTTGAGAGTACAGCGAATGGTGCTCAAGGAGAATTCTACAGACTCTGGAAAGGAGCAGTAGCTGGGGAGAATGAATACACACCAATCTTCCTACCTTGGTTTTGGACACCAGAGTACACTAGGGAAGCACCTGAAGGTATGGAGTTAACTGATGAAGAAGAAAAAATTAAAAATAATTTTAATCTTTCATTAGGACAATTATACTGGAGAAGATTAAAAATAGCCGAGAGTGGGGAGCTTAAGTTTAAACAAGAGTACCCATCAACAGCTGATGAAGCTTTTGTTGTCTCTGGGGCTAATGTATTTGATATTGATAAATTAAACTCTTTAATACCCCAACCTATATTAGGAACAAAAACATGGGATAATAATTCCAAGATGTTTGATAATAGCAAAGAAGGTAAGTTACATTTATGGGATTACCCTAAGTTTGACACACCTTATGTTATTGCTGCTGATGTTAGTTTAGGTGTTGGTCAAGATTACAGTACAGCTGTTGTCTTAGATAAAGAATATAAAGTGCTTGGGTTATATAGAGATAACCACATTGACCCTAGTACATTTGGGGAGTTGCTATTTTATTTAGGAAGATATTACAATAATGCATTCTTGTGTGTTGAATCTAATTCAATGGGGATAGCTACATTACAAAGACTAGAAGCAATGAATTATGTTAACATGTACAAACAAACTAAGATTGCTAATGTCTCTAATGAAGAAGGTGTAAGGCTTGGGTTTAGAACTACTCTCAGCACTAAGCCAGCTATTATTGGTAATTTAAAAAAACTAATTAACGATGAAGCTTTATACATCCCTAGTAACATTATGATACAAGAACTAAAAGATTATATCTCTACCAGCACAGGTAGGACTGAAGCAGCCCCCGGAACCCATGACGATACCGTGATGGCTTTAGCAATGGCTTGTGAGGTCATGCGTACACATTACGATAGACTTGTCTTAAACCGGATCTCATGGAAAGATCGAATGAGTAACTGGGAACCGGATAATACCAATTGGTTATAATATGAACTCCTTTAAGGAGAACAAGAATTTGTCTTAGGACTTACAGACTTCCATTGTCCTCATTTAGTCTGGCATAGCTAAAGGAAGAAACTATGCCACCTTCGGGTGTTCTCTTCATTACCGGAACAAAGTTCGCACAGGCTTTATAAAAGTGTCTTGACGTACCAGCTTAAAAATTGTTATGTCTAGACTTGCTGCCATATCAAGGCACTTTTATAGGGCTTACACAAATTTAACTCATAGATGATAGATAGATAGGAAGATAGAATGTCTCGATTTATACAACCACTCCCTGAAACTAAAGGGAAAGGAAAACAAGTAAAGCCAAGGGAACTGCCCAAGGCTGGAGCTTACACTGCTGAAAACCTAATGGGTTCAAAACCAATCCCCACAAAAGGGGGTTATAAATAATGGCGGCTCGTTATGGCTATAAAGAAAAAGTTACAGATGAGCAGCTAATTAATTTAATTGAATCAGGAGTTCAAAACTCTGTAGGTGATTGGCTGAATTCCTCTGATCTAGCTTATGAAAGAGTTAAAAGTACTTACGAATACGCAGGTATTCCTGCAGGACACTTGTCTCCCCAAGGGGTTTCAAGCATTGTAGATACATCTACTACAGAAACAGTAGAAGCTTATGCTGCAATTTTGTCTGATTTGTTTTTAAACAACCAAAGACTAGCTCGTTTTGTACCTTACAATGATACTCCGGGGGCTTTTAAGTCTGCCAAAGATGCATCATTACTTGTTAACTATTGTCTTTTTAAACAGAATGATGGTTGGTCTATACTAGAGTCATGGATGAAATGTGCTTTACTATGGAAGAATGGGATCATTCGTTGGGATTACGTAGAAGATTATGAGTATATCTTTGAAGAATACGAAAAGATTAATTCAGATAAGCTTGATGAAATACTAGCAGATGATAGTCTTGAAATTGTTGGTGATTTAAATTTTGAAAATGATGTACTACAAAATGGAGAGGCTGAAATTGTTTATGTAGATGTACGTCTACGTAGAAAAATAAATAAGTCAAAAGTTAAATTAGAACTTATTCCCCCAGAAAGTTTTAGAATATCTAGAGAGGCTTCCTCTATTGAGGATGCAGAATTCATTGGTCTTCAATCTACTTACACTCGTTCAGAGATGCGTAAGATGTGGCCTGAGATGTCTGAGTCTCTTACTGAAAACGATTGGGATGCATTAGGATCAAATAATTGGAACAGCAACTCTCGATACACTGAGGATGTTGCTGCAAGAAAACTTATTACAGGTCAAGAGTACTGGCAAGGTTCTGCTAGTCTAGACCTAACACCGCTTGAAGCAAACCGTGAAGTTACTGTAACTGAATGTTGGTTACGTATTGATCGTGATGGTGATGGTATTGCAGAGCTTAAAAGATTTATTATAGCAGGTAGCCATGTGCTATTAGAAGAAGATGTGGACATGGTCCCCCTTGCTTCTTTGTCCCCTATTAATATACCATTTGAGTTTTATGGATTATCCATTGCTGATTTCACTCGCTCATCTACTTTAGCATCTACAGCAATTCTAAGAGGGTTTGTTGAAAACACATATCTTACAAACTATTCTCCAAAACTTGCAGATCCAAATGTTGTAGACTTTAGTGCATTGCAAAATATGAAACCAAAACAAATCATACCAACCAACGGCAACCCTAACAATGCCGTGTCTGCTATGGTTCCTGAAGCTATGGCTACAGGTACTGTGCCTTTACTTGAGCATCTACAGATGGTTAAGGAACAAGCCACAGGTATGTCTAAGGCAGCGCAAGGTTTAAATGATACGTTGTATGTCTCTGGTAATTCAGAACAAAAAATGGCGGCAGTACAATCTGCATCACAAAAACGTATTCAACAAGTTGCTAGAAGGTTTGCAGAAACAGGATTTAAAAGATTATGTCTGGGTGTCTACCACACTTTACGTAAGTGTATGAATGAAAAAGTTACTTGTAAAGTAGCCCACTCGTTCTCTACAATTAATCCAGCTGATCTCCCTCATAATCTTGAATGTGAAATATTTGTAGATATTGGTGAAAATTCTAATCAAAACAAAATTCAAAAGCTTAGATCTTTAGGTCAAGAAATACTACCTGCATTAAAAGCGCAGGGTGTAGGCTTAATAATTAAACCAGAAGCTCCAGCTAATGTGGTTACACAACTGGTAGAAGCTATGGGTTTAGACTCTAATGATTTCTTTGTAGATTATACAGAAGATGAGTTTAAAGAAAAAGCAGCTAAGGCAATGGAACAACAAGCTAAACAAGCAGAACAAGCTAAACAAATGGAGTTAGCAAAAGCTCAAGCAGATATTGGTTTACAAGAAGCTAATGTCACGTACACTAAGGCTCAAGCTCGTAACACTTTAGATGATAACTCTCGTCAGATGGCAGTAGCTATTGATAGGCATTATCAAGAGTGGGCTGATCTAAATATTAAGTCTGTAAAAGAAGGTGCAACCCTAGAGGAGCATCCAAACTTTGACGCTATACTTAATATAGTTAAACAAATCATGGCCCCACCACAGGCCGCACAACAACAGGGTCCACCACAAATGGAAGGACCACAGGGTTAATATGGAAAAATATAGGAAGTCAGGCGAGAAGGTTCTGGGTAATAAAATTCATCCCGATGTGTTAGCAAAAGAAGCATTAGTAAATGCAGCCTTTGCATCTAAAGAACGTCAAGAGTTTTTTGATGACGCTTACGGTGAACTGCTAGTAACATATTTTATGCATTGGTTAAAGACTGAACCACATGAGACTAAGACAAGAGAGTTTATTTATAACTCTGCTTTGTCATTAGGTGATGTTCGTCAAAAACTAGTAGAGTATGAAATGCTAGGTAAGAATATAAAGTTCATGGAGGACAACAATGAGAACGATTGATTACGTAAAAGTTATCAAAAATATACAAGATATGATTAATTTACTGGAGTACGACTCTATGCGTAGCCCCGGTAAAACAAAAATGAATGCAGAAACTTTAGTGTCACTATACTCATTAAAGGATCGTTATGATGATGGTAATTCTAAACTAAAAGTAGAAGAGCCAATTAAAAAAACTGTAACTAAACCTACAGCAAAAACATCAACTACAAATAATTGAGGATAAAATATTATGGCTGAAGCAAAAGAATCTCTACCCAATACGGATGACATTCCTGCGGAAGTAAACAATGGTCTAACTGAAAATGAACTCTTGGATGCTGTTATGGCGCAATCACAATTTGTTGCCGAATCGCTACCCGATGAAGAGATTCCTGAAGTTGGCCCGTCTGAATCAGATACGGAAGACCCATATGGATCTGATGAAGTCGTTAATGGAGATGAAGAAGAAGTTGGATACGAAGATGAAGAAACAGAAGATGAGGATGCTGCGGCTACCCAAGAGACTGCTGTTTACTCTACGGAAGATTTAGACTTAGATGCAAAAGTTATTGTCAAAATAGATGGCAAAGAACAAGAAGTATCTTTTAGTGATCTTATTAAAGGTTACTCTACTGAACAATCTCTTTCTAACAAGGGTCGAGAGTTAGGTGAAGCTCGTAAGGAGTTAGAAGCCGAGCGTGAAACACAGCTTACTGAGATCAACAAGCTTGGTCAAGCAAGTGCAGCTGTGCTTCTTAATGGAGAACAAAATTTCGCAAAAGCATACCATGACATTGAAGCTAAAATTAGTAAAGCTCGTGCAGATGGTGACACTTTTGAACTTTCCGAATTGAAAGATCAACGTGAAATAGCACAACAAAATTATTGGAAAGCACGTAAAACACGGGAAGGTCTAGTAAAAAATATTGAACAGCAACAAGACAATATCAATGAAGGTTATTGGAATGAAGCTTTAGAATATTTTAATACTAGTATAGACCAATACATCCCCGGATTTAATGAAACAATAGCTTTAGAAATTAGAGAGTTTGCTCTCACTGAAGGTATTGCAGAAGAGGTTCTCGACACTGTCGTAGATCCTGTTATGGTTAAATTTGTAAATGATTATCGTCTTTTAAAACAAGGTGTAACAAAAGGACAAGCTAAACGCAAGTCTACGCCTAGTAAAAAAGTTCCAATTAAAAAAGCTAAATCTTCAACAAAAGCGCAATCAGATCAAGATGCTATGGTTAAAGCGAGAGCTTTTAAATCAGACTCATCTAATGACGATCAAATGGCTTTTCTAAAACAACTTGCTTCCCGATCTTTAGGTAATTAACAATTAACAATATTTCTTATATCGGAGAACAATAACAATGGCAATCGTTGCAGGTCGTGGCGTATCCACGGGTCGTGCTCAGGCAGACGTAACTTCAGGTCGCAATAATGCAGACGTTTCACAACGTGAAGACTTGGCAAATTTTATCACTATGATCACTCGTGAAGAGACACCCTTTCTCTCTTCTATCGGTAAAGCAAAAGCTACGGCTATTTACCATGAGTGGCAAACAGACGAACTGGCAACTCCGGGCAACTCTAAGTTGGCTGAAGGTACAGATTACGTCACACCGGGAGACACAGGCGCAGGTGACTATGTCGCTGGTGCTCATCTTGTTGGTCCACTTCGCTCACGCTTAGGTAACTACACTCAAATCAATGGTAAGTCTATTGCTGTATCCGGTACTCGCCGTGCAGTCGATCAGGCTGGTGTTGCTGATGAGTATGCTTACCAACTTAAAAAGCGTGGAACAGAACTTCGCCGTGACGTTGAGTTTGACATGGTTCATTCTTATAACGTTGCAAGTGGCGCAGGTACTCGTACTGCTGGTGGATTCCAAGCGTATATCCAATCAGCGGCTACTGTAGATTATCTTGGTGAGTACCAAGCTCCTTCAGCAGCTGGAACTGCAGCAGGTACTGACAATGCTGGTATCTCTCAGATTCGTTCTACTATTGCTGGCGCAGGTACTGCCCCTGATCGTGATCCTTTAGCTCTAGCTAATATTGATTCGGTCATGCAGAAAATCTACCAAGAAGGTGGAAAGGCAACTCGTATTATGTTGTCACCAAAGCTTCGCCGTGATTTCTCTGACCTAATGGTTGGAGATACAGGTGTTCGTAGAAACATTGATGGTGACGGAAAACTTCGTCAATCAGTTGATGTGTACATGTCAGACTTTGGAGATATCATGGTAGTTCCTAACTACATCATGGGTCTTTCAAATGTTGTCGCAGTTAAGGGTGAAAACAATGTTGCTCACACTGGAACAGGTCGTCCTGATGTAGCTGACTTTGCTGCATTGATCTATGATCCAATGTGGTTTAATGTTGCTACACTACGTCCACTCACAGAAGTAGACGTTGGTCAAAAAGGTGATTCAACTGTCGGAATGATGATTGAAGAAACAACACTAGAAGTTCGTAACCCTAAAGGTTGCGGTGCTATCTATGGTCTTGAGTAAGACCTAGCAGAGGGGGACTTTATGTCCCCTTCTTTTTTTTAAATTATTTGGGAGTAATAATTTATGTTAGTTATTAAAAGTACTAGTACTGCGGTAATATATCCAGCAGACAATTGTTCATGGAAAGAAGCCGCTGTATCAGCTGGTGGGTATTCTATTAACACAGCGAATTTTTATGGTACGGGAAGTGCAGTTTCAATTGCAAATCCGGTATTAGGTTTTATTGGCAAGTCAGGTAGATTTGTTCAAGTTTCAGCAGCTTAAGGATTTAATATGGCAAAGTGGAAAGTAGGGGATAAGATGAGTCCCGGTTCTCTTAAGGGGACATTTGAGTATACTTCAGGTGCAGCAAAAGGTGATTCTACGTGGGTAGTTGAACAAGATGAAAAACCTTTTCTTGAAAAAGCAAAACAAGAAAGGGACAATGGTCAACGAAAAGATATTGGCTATAAGAAGTTTGCAACCATACCTGATATTGTAGCTATTGATATCCTTAGTAAATATGGAATTGATATACATAAGCCTGAGACAATGCAAGATAAAACATTAATGACAAAGTTTAAAAATATTATTAAATCAGAGTACGCATATTTATTGTCGTACTAATCCTTATTGGGAGGAACAACTATGAGAAGTTATAATGACCTAATAGGATTAGTCCGAAATTGGTCAAATAGAGATGAAGAGGTTTTATCTGATGCAATTATTGGTGATTGTTTAACCTATGCTGCAGACAAATCTTATCGTCATCTTCGTGTTCCTCCATTGGAACAAACAGTCAGCTACACTTCTGAGGTGTTAGCTGCAAACACATCTAGTTCTAATAATGGTGGTATCTCGATTACCTCATTAAATATTCCTAGTAACCTTATAGAATTTATACAGATTCGTGGTATTGGAAGTAATAACCAAACAACACGGGTCTTTAATGAAAAAACAGATATCAGAACATTTTATGATATGTATGCTGAGAAGTATAGTTCATTAGCTTATTGGACAAGGAAAGGAAATAATATTCTTTTATCTCCGGGGTTTCAAAACAACTCTGCTAATGGTACAGAGTCATCAGTAGAACTTTACTATTATAAAAGACTTTATGACTTATCTGCACGTTATGATGTAACTGCTGCTAATGCAAACATAAGTGAATCATATATAGTAGAAGCTACTGTTGCAAATCCAGCACCTACTAATTTAGCTACAGGTGCTACAGTAAGTACTACTAATCTTAAAAAAGTACAATATACTTTAAGTGATGTGGTTCAATCAACTGTTTATTATGAAGCAACAGTTGCAGATGGGGATATACCTGCAGCCCCTGCATTACAAGAAAGAACAATAGTAACAAAATCTTATTATGGTGCAGAAGTTTCTAATTGGTTAAAAGATCAAAATGAAAGAGTATTATTAAATGGTGCTTTAGCAGAAGTCTTCTTTTATTTAGCAGAACCTGAATCCGCTACTCAATACGCTAGCTTATTTTCCGCAGAGATTAATGAATTAAACACAGAAGAAAGAAAAAGAAAATCTTCTGGTGGTAATGTTCAAGTTAATTTTAATGGAAATAATTTAATTTAACTAAGGGATATTATCTTATGTCTGATCCTACCATTTCTTCAAACAACTCCCAAGGTGGAGTTTTTGAAACTTCTTTAGATGAACTACAAATAGATGTTGTCTCTTCTAGTGCAACTAGTTCTTCTGTTAGCCCTGTTTCTGTAGCATCATCATCAGGCCAAGGTAGTGTCTTTCAAACTGAAGATCAAACAAACTTAGATACACAAACAAGTCAAGCACTTTTACAACTAGATGCATTAAAAAATACAGCAGTCTCTGCATCTACTGACGCAGTTACAGCTAAAGTTGCAGCAGAATTAGCACAAAGTAATACAGAAACTTTACTAGATAACTTTGATGATAGGTATTTAGGTTCTAAAAGTGCAGACCCTACAACAGATAATGATAGTAATACTTTACTTGATGGTGCTTTATACTTTAATACAACAAGTAATACTTTAAAAGTTTATGACTTAGGTAATACAGTATGGTTAGCAACTAAACCTACTTCAGCAGAACAAGCACATATTAATACTGTTTCAGGTATTAGTGCTAATGTTAGTACTGTTGCAGGTATTAGTAGTGATGTCACCACTGTATCTGGTATAAGTGCAAATGTAACAACTGTAGCTAATGATGGTACAGATATTGGTACTGTTGCTGGGATATCTAGTGCAGTAAATACTGTAGCTGGCATAAGCTCTGCAGTATCAAATGTTTCAAGTGTTTCTTCAAATGTAACTACAGTTGCTGGTATTACTTCTGATGTTTCTACAGTGGCAGGTATTAATGCTAATGTAACTACTGTTGCTAATAACAATACAAATATTAATACTGTTTCAGGTATTTCAGCTAATGTTACTACAGTAGCAGGGGTATCATCTAATGTAACAACTGTAGCTGGAATAGCTTCTGATGTTACTACAGTAGCAGCAGATGGCTCAGACATTGGTACAGTAGCAGGGATATCTTCTGCTGTTAGTACAGTATCTGGTATTGCGGCTAATGTTACTACAGTAGCTAATGATGGTACAGATATTGGTACATTAGCTGGAATTAGTGCAGACATTCAAACCCTTGCAGATATTGAAGATGGTACTGATGCAACAGATGCAATTCAAACAGTTGCAGGGATTTCTAGTAATGTTACTACAGTAGCAGGGAACAATACTAATGTAACATCTGTTGCTGGTGTGGCAACTGAGATTGGTAGATTAGGTACAGTAGATGCTGTAGCTGATATGAATACTCTAGGTACAACTGCTATTGTTAGTGATATGGATACTCTAGCAGACATTAGTAGTAATATAACCTCTGTTGCTGGTAATAGCACAAACATTAATGCTGTTGTAGCTAATGCTACCAATATAAATGCTGTAGCAGCAGATGCTACTGATATCGGTGTGGTATCAACTAATATTGCAAATGTTAATACAGTAGCTGGCATAGATGCTAATGTGACATCTGTAGCAGGTAATGCAACCAATATTAATACAGTCGCAGGTGTGTCTGCTAACGTAACAACAGTTGCAGGGATTAGCTCTAATGTTACCTCAGTCGCAGGGATATCAGGTAATGTAACTACAGTTGCTAATAACTTAACTGCAGTAACTAACTTTGCTGAT